>Ga0307430_1000063_pt1 | contig 93318 bp, 96 predicted proteins | sample SalMarWE160130MG_FD_202159 | JGI IMG/M metagenome (GOLD analysis project Ga0307430, IMG submission 202159) | Salt marsh sediment microbial communities from the Plum Island Ecosystem LTER, Massachusetts, United States - WE1603-130 | ecosystem: Environmental > Aquatic > Marine > Intertidal zone >... | reverse complement strand
CCGAGGAGCAATACGGCATCGCCGTCAATAAGGACAGGCCAGACCTTCTGGAGGCCATCAACAGAGGACTGGCGGCTGTCAAGGCCAGCGGCAAATATGACGAGATCTACGAAAAGTACTTTGGCACCGAGTGAGGGGGAAGTGCCCCTTGCTTCTGAGCCAGAGCCCGTTTAAGTAAGAGCGGAGTTCCCCATCGGTGGGGGCTCTCAACCCCCACCGATGCTCTCCCTTAACCCGCCAGGCGGCGGGCTCTGGGAGCCTCTCCGAAAACCGGCCTTAGCGCCCTTTCACACAACAGGCCTTAACTTTTTCAGAACCGCCCTATCTGGCATTCTGAGACCAAGACAGCATTATGCCCTCACATTCGGAGGGCCGCACGAGGCTTTGTTAAGGCGTGTCCACCCATAAATGTCAAGGGAGCCGAGGATTAGGAATTCCCGTCTGAAGGTTACTACTGAGCCTGTCGCAGGCCAGTTGTTTTCAGGCTCCCAGCCCTCGTCCCTGAGGGCGGCGACAGCGAGAGTACCTCACCCTGAGTGGTTATTCTCCTCCAAGTTAATTGTGTGAAACGGCACTAGCAAGCGGAAGATTGGAGGATTCAGGAAGTGACCACGTTACAAACGTTGGTTGAGGCCGTCCAAAACGGAGATGAAGCAGAGGCCGTTGTCGCCGCGAAGAAGGTGATTCAGGACGGCGAGGCCGTAGATGAAATCGTCGAAGCACTGACCGCCGGGATGCGCGAGGTCGGAGACCGGTTCGCCCGGATGGAGATCTTCTTGCCGGAGATGATGCTGGCTGCTCAGGCTATGCGGTCGGTGATGATCGTGATCACCTTGCTCCGGGTTCAGGGCTTCGAGGTGTACGATCTGGGGATCAACGTCAACGCCCTGGACTTTGTACGCAAGGCCGAGGAGGTGCACGCCGATATCATCGGCGTTTCTTCACTGATGACTACGACGTTGCCCAGCCAGAAGGAAATCATCGAGTTTCTCAAGGAGAAGGGCATCCGCGATGAACACCACGTGATCCTCGGCGGGGCCCCGGTGACTCGAGAGTGGGTGGAGAAATGCGGCGCCGATAGCTGGGGCGAGATCGCAGGAGTGACCGTTGAGATCCTGGAGCGCGTGATGACGGAAAGAAGGATGCAAGGTGCCGCCGTACAGGAGTGTTACGACGTCCGCACCGCCCGCCCCCTGCCCTGGTACCTGGATATGTACAAGAATGTGAAGGACCAGGTAGCAGCAATGGGGGTGGAGTTCCCGTATTAGCCGGTACCCTTCCACACAACAGGCCTTGGGGAGTGAATATGACTGCTGAAACAGAAAAACTGAGAAGAGGCAGAGCGTTACCCATTCCCTGGGAGCGCATTCCTTGGTGGGTGGTCATCCTGTCCATCGTGGGTCTCGCCATTGGCTGGTCAGTGTTGACCTCTGAAACATATCTCACAGTCATTCGATTTGTGATGGATGGATTAAGGCTTACCTTGCAGGTTACCTTCATCTCTTATGCCATTGCGCTGGTGGTGGGCCTGATCTTTGGCTTGATGCGGGTGACCAAAAATCCTGTCTTGTACGCTGTATCCACCCTCTACGTGGAGGTAATGCGGGGTGTTCCCCTCCTGGTTACCATCCTGTACATGGGGTACGTCATCACCCCCATGTTACGCGATGCCACCGGTGGAAGGATAAACCTGCAAGGCATGCCGGCTGCGGTTCTCGGCATAGCGATATGTTATGGCGCTTATCTGGCCGAGGTCTACCGGGGCGGAATCCAGTCCATCGAACGTGGACAGATGGAAGCCGCGCGCTCTCTGGGTATGAGTTACATGCAGGCCATGCGGTATGTCATCCTGCCCCAGGCCATTCGTCGCATTCTCCCCCCCCTGGGCAACGACTTTATCGCTATGCTCAAGGACTCCTCGCTGATCGCTGTCATCGCCTTACCAGACCTCTTGCAGATGGGACGCTTATACGTGTCCCGTACCTTCCGTGCCTTCGAGGGATATAACACTGTCGCACTCTTATATCTGATATTGACTCTGTTCCTATCCCTTCTGGTGCGTATCGTCGAAAGGAGGACAGCCATTGAGTGAGCCTATCATCGTGATAGAACACGTCTACAAGAGTTTTGGCCACGTGAAAGCCGTCGTTGACGTCAATACAGAAATTGCCCCGGGAGAAGTCGTGGTCATCATCGGTCCCTCGGGCGCGGGCAAGTCCACTCTCCTGCGCTGTATCAACAACCTGGAGCCGATAGACAGCGGACGCATCATTATTGATGGTGTCTCCCTTACCGAGGCACCGAACATCAACGAGGTACGGGCCGAGATTGGGATGGTTTTCCAACTGTTCAACCTCTTCCCGCACCTGACGGCCTTGGAGAACATCACCCTGGCCCAACGTGTTGTACGCAAGCGCAATCAGGAAGAGGCAGAGGCCACCGCCCGGGAGCAATTGGCCAAGGTGGGCATTCCTGAGAAGTGGGATTCCTACCCCTCCCAACTCTCCGGCGGTCAGCAGCAACGGGTAGCCATCGCCCGCGCATTGGCGATGAATCCCAAGATCATGCTCTTCGACGAGCCCACTTCGGCCCTCGACCCAGAGATGATCAAAGGGGTGCTGGACGTGATGCTGGATCTGGCGCGAGAGGGAATGACGATGGTGGTCGTCTCCCACGAGATGGGTTTCACCAGGGCGGCCGCCGATCGGGTTATTATCATGGACAACGGCTCCATCGTTGAGGAAGACACGCCGGAAGAATTATTCACCGCGCCCAAGGAAGAGCGGACCAGGCAGTTCCTGAGCCAAATCCTGCATCAGTGAGGGCGGACATACTCAAATCCTGGGGGCAGCCCAGCCGGGGCCTTCCGCAAGATAGGATTTGCCAAGGCGGCGGCCGGCCGTGTGCTCTTGCAACACCTATGATCCTCCCTCCAGCCACCGGGCTGCCAACATCTCTACCGTCCCATCCGCCTCCATCTCCGCCAGCGCCTGGTTGATCACCCGCAGCAGGTGCCGGCTTTCCCGATGCACGGCTATGGCGTAGGGCTCCCCGACGACCGGCTCCCCCACGATGAGCAGTTCGCTTCCTGCTCCAGTCGCCGCCAGCGCCGAGACGTGATCCACCAGCGCAGCGTCGGTTTTCCCCGCCACGACCGCCACCAGCGCCTCGGCCACTGTCTGACAGGGCACGACGGTAAGGTCGGACAACCTCCGCGCCCACTTCCGCGCCTCCAGGTCCCCCTGCGTGCCAAATTCCACCGCCAGCGTGCGCCCGCTCAGGTCGGCCATCCCTTCGACAGCCCTTCGATAAAGCTCAGGACAAGGCTCAGGGCACCGCTCCTCAATGCCGGGTCCCCCCTCACGCACCACCAGCACCTGCCCGGCGTCGAAGTAGGGGGTCGAGTAGGCGAAATCGGCCGTACGAGCGGGGTTGACGACGAGCGCGGAGATGACGACGTCCACGCGACCCACCGCCAGCGCATCGTAGAGACCGTCATAGGGCAGGTTGGCGACGAACTGCACCTCGACCCCTTCGGCTTCTCTTCGGCTTCGCTCAGGGCCAGCGCTCAGGGCAGGCCCCAGCCGCCGTCCCAACTCCCGCGCCAGGTCCGCATCGAACCCGACCAACGTCCCGTCGGCGGCGATGGTCTCAAAGGGCGGGAAACTGGCGTCCATCCCCACGCGCAGGATGCCGGTCTCGCTTATGCGCTCCCAGGCGTTGTCGGGGCGTGCGCATGCAGCCAGGACAATGAACAATGAACAATGAACAATGAACAATAAGCAACGTCCAATTTGAGATCTGGTCATCTTGATCGCTCCCTCCAGCAATTGTACTCGCTAGTGGCAGGAGTGGCAAACGCGGATTTTGGAGGGGCGAGGTCCCGCGTGGACTTGACAAACTACGTCACTGCTGCCATACTTAAACCCGGCAACATTAGTCGTTAGCAGTTAGCCGTCAGTCAGTAGCCTCCAACGCTCCGGCCCAATCTACCAATTTACCAAAACGGAGCAATGACCACGCTCAAGATTTGCCTGCTGGGCGGATTCGAACTGCGCGGCGGCGACGAGCCTCTGCCGCCGCCCGCTACCCTCAAGGCACGCTCCCTCCTGGCCTACCTGGTCACTTACCGCGAACGATCCCATCCCCGCGAGCGACTGGCCGATCTCTTCTGGCCCGAGCGTCCCCGCGACAGAGCACTGCGCAGCCTGAGCACTGCCTTGTGGCACGTCCGTCGCGTCCTCCCCCCCGGCGACTACATCCTGGCCGATGCGCAGACAGTGCGGTTCAACCCTCATAGCGACTATTGGCTGGATGTGGAGGAGTTCGCAAGCAGGATGCAGGATGCAAGATGCAAGATACAAGATGCAAGATGCAGGATTCCTGTCTCCTGTCTCCTGCCTCTTGCCTCTTGCATCCAGTTGTACCGGGGCGACTTTCTGGAGGGCTTCTACGACGACTGGTGTCTCGAGGAGCGTTATCGTCTGGAGGGGCTCTATCTCCAAGCCCTGGAGCAATTAGTGGTAGCCCACCAGGCGCTGGACCAGCCGGAGGAGGCACTGCACTACGCGGGGTTGCTCCTGGCCCGCGACCCGCTCCGGGAGGACGTGCATCGCAGGGCCATCCGGCTGCACGTGCGGCTGGGCAACCGGGTCGAGGCGGTGCGACATGCCCGCTGGTGCCGCGCCGTGCTGCGGACCGAACTGGGCGTCGAGCCAGCGCCGGAGACGGTCGCCCTGTGTGACGAACTGCTGGGCCTCGCCTGGCGACGTGGGCCCGGTGAGGGGGCTCTGGCGCAACGTGGCCCTCCGCCGCGCAGCCAGCCAGCCCTTGTCCTGGAGCGTCCCCCCTTCGTGGGGCGGGAAGCCGAGTGGGGGACACTGCTGGCCCATTGGGAGCGGGCCAGGTCTGGTCGAGGCCACCTGGTGTTGATGAGCGGCGAGGCCGGCATTGGCAAGACTCGCCTGGTCGAGGAACTGGGCCAGCACGTCCGGCAGCGGGGTGGGTGGGTTGCCTGCGGGCGCTGCTACGAGTACGAGCACGCCCTACCCCACGGTCCGCTGGCGGACCTCCTGCGTGCGGTCCTCGCCGCCACGGGTGCGCGCGTTTTGGAGCGTCTACCTCTCTGGCAGGCGGCCGAACTGACCCGCCTGGCCCCCGAACTGGGCGAGCAACTCCCACCCCCCCCTTCATCCCCCCCACGTGAGGAGGGGAGAGGGGGGGAGCCCACCAACCAGGAGCAGGCCCGCCTCTTCGACGCTTTGACCCTCTTCCTGCTCGACCTGGCGCGGCAGAACCCCCTCCTGCTGGTGCTGGAGGACCTGCACTGGGCCCACGATTCGACGCTGGCCTGGCTGCACTACCTGGCCCGCCGTCTCCCCCAAGCGCCTGTCCTGCTAGTCGCCACCTGCCAGCGTGAGGAGGTCGGCCCCAACCATACACTGCACGGTCTGGCGCTCCAGTTGCAACGAGAGGGGCTGGCAACGCGGCTGGAACTGGCCCGCCTGCCGCAAGAAGCCCTGGGCCACTGGATGGTCGGCGCCAGCGATGCCCTGGTAGCACGCATCTACCGCCAGACGGAAGGGAATCCCTTCTTCACGCTGGAGACCCTGCGGGCCCTCTTCGAGGAGGGACGGGTGTGGCCGGTCGGGGGGCGCTGGGTCGAGGAGACTGCGCCGGCCAGCCTGCCCATTCCGGCCTCGGTGCGCCAGGTCGTTCAGATGCGCCTGGGGCGGCTCTCGCTATCGGCCCGCGAGGCGACTGCCGTCGTGGCCGTCGTCGGGCGCACCTTTGACTTCGGCGTGCTGGAGCAGGCGTGGGGTCAGGGCGAGGAGGCGACGCTGGAGGCGCTGGACGAGCTTCTGCGCCGCCGCCTCGTCCGTGAAGGCAGCGGCCCTTCCGCCCGGGACTACGAGTTCGATCACCACCTGGTGCGGGAGGTGATCTACCGGGGACTGCACTACCGCCGCCGCCAGCGGCTCCACCGGCTGGTGGGTGAGGCAATGGAACGGCTGTACGCTGGCCAGCCCGACGCACCTGGCGAGGTGGCTCACCATTTCGATGCCGGGGGCGAGACGACGAAGGCGCTGCACTACTACGACCTGGCTGTTCGGAAGGCCGAGGCGCTGTTTGCCTGGCAGGATGCTGAACGGTATCTGGGGCGGATGCTAGATTTATTGGACCGGCTTGACCCCGACCGCACGCGGGCGGACTGCCTGGCCCAACGCGGGCAGGTGCTGGTGGACCGTGCCCAGCAGCGCCACCTGCAGGGCCGGCTGGCGGAACGGGATGCCGACCTGTCAGCGCTGGCCGCCCTGGCCGAGGCCAGTCACGATGAGAACTTGCGCCGGCAGGCGTTGATCTACCGGGTGCGCTATCTGAACCTGGGCGGACAGTACAGAGAGGCCATTGCCATGGCCGAGGAGGGCCTGGCCCTGGCCGACCGCTTAGGCGATGCTTCGGCCCACTGCCGTCTTCTGGCCCACATTGGCTTCGCCCACTATTTCCTGGGCCAGCCACAGCCGGCACTGGCCGCCCTGGAGTCCGCCCTGGTCGAGGCCGGTGAAGAAGCCGGCCCGGAAATGCGGGGACGCATCACCCACTTCCTGGGCTACGTGTACCTCCACCTGGGGAACTACGCCCGCTCTCTTGCCTATCAGCAGGAGGCTTATGTGTGCAACCTGACGGTGGGCGACCACAACCGCATAGCCTGGAATCTCCTGGACACCGGCTTTCTGCACCTGAAGTTAAGGCACTTCGCCGCAGCCGAGGAGCACCTGATCGAGAGCCTGGCCCTGGCTCGACGCATCCACGCCCGGCCGGCCGAAGCATACGCCCTGACCTACCTGGGCTACTGGGAACTGTACCGGGGTCGCTATGTCGCCGCAGCCGACCGCTTCCGGCAGGCCTTGCCTATACAACAGGCGGTGCACAGCGAGCATGGTGTCGTGGCGGCCGAGGTTGGGTGGGGACTGGCCTTCTACCACCTGGGCGACTACGCCGAGGCCCGGCGCCGGCTGGAGAGCGCCGCCGAGCGTGCTCGTTCGGTGGCTCACCGCCGGCGTCTGGCCGAGGCGCTCATCGGGCTGGGGCTGGTGGAGATGGCAGCCGGCCAGCCGCTGGCAGCCCATCGGCGCCTGACCGAAGCGGTGGCACTAGCCCGGGAAAGCGAGTGCCAGGAGAACCTGGCGGCGGGACTGGCGGCCCTGGCCCGCGCCGAACGACACAGGGGAGATCCTGGCAGCGCCCTGAAATCTGCTGTTGAAGCGGTGCGCGTGGCCCAGGAAAGCAAACTGCCGGTGTGCGAGATGTGGGGCGAGATGGAGACTGGCCTGGCCTTGTTGGCTCAGGGTGATCCTGTGGCAGCCCTGGAGCACACCGAGCGGGCCGTCGCCCTGGTGCCGCAGGCCCACGAAGGTTGGATCGGCACCGAGCAGGCCCATCAGGCCCACGCCCAGGCCCTGCGGGTTCTGGGACGCATCCAGGAGGCCGAAGAGCAGGAGCGGTGGGCGGTGGCTATCGTTGAGGCGAAGGCCAACCGCATCCCCGACCCAGAGCAGCGCCAGCGGTACCTGGAAGAGATGTCCGTCAACCGCCAGATTATGGCCGCCGACATAGCCTGGCAGGGAGACCAAGGCTCTGCGATGCCCCCTGCGGATGATCGGCCGCTGCCTGGGCCGTGAGCCGATGGGCACCCGAGAGGATTGTGGCCTCCGGCATGCTCGTTCGACCCCTGGCTTCTCCGATAACCAGGGGTTCTCTTTCTCCCCGAAAGCCTTTTCCCCTTTGACACTTCTTTGACACCTCTGTGCTATCTTTTAACTGTCGGTCGTGTCGCCGGCATCACGCAACACGCACCGCGCATCATGCGTCCTGCATCACCGCTTACCCAAGGAGGGCATCCCGTGTCTACCAAGCGTGATCCCGGCCCACCGCTGAACACCTTCATCGTCCGTTTCTGGCGGGAGCCGGGAGCGGGCGAGGGGCGCTGGCGCGGGCAGGTGCAGCACGTCCAATCGGGCGAGCGCATTGCCTTCGCCGACAAAGGCGCTCTAATGTCCTTCATTGAGTGCTGGGTACAGATGGAGGGGGAGTATGAGAGGCTATCAATAGAGACTGACGGATAAGGAGAGGGACAGATTATGCCTGCAAAAACGATGCTCACCATTGTCTCCATTGTGTTCGTCGCCGGCGTGGCCTGCCTGCTGACTGCGCCGGCCGGTGGCTCACGCCCACCCACTCCAACGGTCACGCCGGAGCAGTCGTCGGCGGGTCTTGGGCCACAAACCGCTGCCCACTGCGTCTACTACGTCGCCCCCGACGGCGACGATACGGACTCCGGCACCTTGACCCAGCCCTGGGCCACCTTCCAGCACGCCGCCGATACCGCGCAGCCCGGCGATACTGTCTGCTTCCGGGGTGGCACTTACTCCATTGACGAGGGAACCCACCTGACTCGTTCCGGCACGGCCGAGGCTCTCATCACCTTCATCACCTACCCCGGCGGGACGCCCATCCTGGATGGCGGGGGCAGCACGGGGGAACTGCTGATCCTGGACCAGCACACATCCTACCTGCGCATCAGCGGCTTCACCCTGCGCAACTTCACCATCTGGGGAATAGTACTATCGGGGGAGAACCGGTACGTTCAACTGGACCACCTGGACATCGGCGGGGGCGAGGCCAGCATCCGCTTCACCTACGGCGAGACTGAAGGTAACCCGGAGGAGGGACCGGTCGAGTACATCACCCTGGAGGACAACATCGTCCACGGCAGTCTGTACTCGGCGGTGGACTGCACCCCCGGCCCCTGCAACCACATGGTCATCCGCCGCACAGAGATTCATGGCACCGGGCTGACGAGTCAAGTGCCCTACGGTTCCGATGGTCTGGAGTTCGCCCGGGGGTACCCCGTCCTGGTGGAGGATTGCTACGTGCACGACAACGGCGGTGACGGGATTGACCTTAACTCCCGCGACCGGGCGGGCAACGCCACCGGCGTCATCGTGCGCCGCAATCGCGTCGTCCGTAACCGTATGAACGGCATCAAACTGTGGGCCGGGGGCCGGATGGAAAACAACGTCGTTTGGGGGCAGGGGAACAGCGCGGTGTGGGTGGGTTCCTTCACCAGCACATTGGAGGTGGTCAACAACACCATCGCCTACAATATGTGGAACACGACCTACAGCGAGCGCAATTGGGCCTTCGTGGCCGGTTACCCGGAGGAAATCTCCTCACCGCCGGTGATGCTGACGCTGGTGAACAACGTCTTCGCCTTCAACGCCGACCCCGCCGACGGTGGCCCCACGGGCATCTACCTGGGCGAGGGCGTGCAGTTGACGGAGCACCACAATCTCTACTACAGCCGGGAGGACGGCGAGATCACGGCCGAGTTTGTGAGCGGGCGCGATACCGACTTCACTCGCGCCGAAATCTCCGACGGCACCTGGACTTCTTACACCAGCCAAGGGCAGGGGGACGTGACGTCTGACCCGCTCTTCGTGTCCGGCTGGCCGAACGTGTACCTGCACCTGCAGGAGAATAGCCCCGCCGTGGATGCCGGCAGTGCCAGTGGTGCTCCATCGGATGACGTCGAGGGTCACCCGCGCGACGCTCACCCCGACATTGGGGCCTATGAACGATGGGTATGGGAGCCGGCGGCGTGGGTCTACCTGCCGCTCATCTCGAAGGAGTATGCTCCCGCGCCCGCGCCTCCCCCCACGCCCGGCCCCACGCCTACCAGCGAGGCGATCATCGTGGACCACACCTCGACCGACCTTGGCCAGATTCCAGCCTACTGGCGTGAGCAGGCCAAGCAGACCGTCATCTGGGCCTACGGCTCCACTTCGCATGGGACGCAACTGTGGGCCGGAGCCGAATATCTGAGCGAGCACGTGAACCCGCCCACCTACAACTTTGCCAAAGACTGGCATACCCCTCCCGGTCCCTGCACCCCTCTGTGCCTGCGCATGGGCTACGACGACGGGTGGTCATGGGATCCGGATGAGTTTCTCGATGTGGCCCGTGACCTGCTCAACGAGGCCCCGCAGGCGAACGCCTTTATGTGGTCCTGGTGCGGGGAGATGTCCGACGAGGATACGCCTGTGCAGCAATACCTGGACATGATGGCCCAACTGGAGAGCGAGTACCCGAACGTGCGCTTCGTCTACATGACCGGCCACACCGACGGCGGCAGCGGTACGCTGGAGCAGAACAACAGCCTGGTGCGGCAATACGTCCAGGAACACGGGAAGATTCTGTACGACTTCGCGGACATCGAAACTTACGACCCGGACGGGAACTATTATCCGGACACGGACGACAGTTGCCCCTGGTGCTACACCTGGTGCGGAAATCACCCGGAAGATTGCCAGGATCTCCCGACGACCGACGACGAATGCCAGCATTCCCACGGCTTCAACTGCAGACTCAAGGGGCAGGCATTGTGGTGGCTGTCCGCCCGCCTGGCCGGGTGGGATGGGAGGCCGTAGAACGGCGGATTACAGGACAGTAACGGATGGGTCGCCTCTGGCCCGCAAAGGAGGCAGGGTCTATGTTCTGAAGTCAGACCACGCAATACGCAACACGTATGCTGCCCCATTCACATTCGAGGAGGCAAGAAGGAATGTCTACCAAGAGAGTACTACTCGTCGTTCTGGTCGCCAGCGGTGTAATGCTGGCAGTGAGGGGCGATGCTGTGTGCGCCCTGCCCTGGGGGCCGGCCGCTGACGAGAGTGGACGCGCTCCGGCTGGTCCATCGGCGCTCGCCGCTCCGCCTATGAGCGATGAGATCGTTATCGCGGAGCCTATTATCTACGCGGGCGGCGACATGGCCTACAACTCCAAGCATGACGAGTACCTGGTCGTGTGGCTCGACTTCCGCATCATCTCGGCCCACCGCGTCAGCAGCCGGGGCGAGTTGTTGGGGAACGAGTTTTCCATCGCCTCTCATTCCGACGGGATGGGCGCTCCTTCTGTGGCCTACGACCCCGTCTACGACCGCTACCTGGTGGTGTGGGGGCGCGAATCCTTCCCGAACAACTACGACTTTTACGGGCGTCTCGTCCCCTGGACGGTATGCGGCGCAACTGAAGAAGCTGACCGGGTGGCGCTGAAGGAGGTACGCAAGTGGGTAAGTAGACAAGTGAAAAGTAGACAAGTACACATTACCCCGGAGGTGTGAAATGACTAACAGACGAATGTTAACCCTTTTGCTCTTGCTCACCCTGCTGACGCTTCCCGTGAACCCACCCGCTTCAGCAGAGCCGCAGACGAAGACCTACACCGTGAACTCCAACGCAAGCGATCCCGACGCCAGCCCCGGCGACGGCATCTGCGTCACGGCCAGTGGCACGTGCACTCTGCACGCTGCCATCCAGGAGGCGAACGCGGACGGAGATTACTCGATCATCAACTTTGCCTCTCAGTTTCAATTGACCCAGGCCTTCGACGGTTGTAGCCTGCCTGCCATCACGGACGATTTCACCACGATTGACGCCAGCAACCGGTGGGACACAAGCTATGATCGCCCCGGCGTCGAGATCCGCGGGGGGGACTGCGACCTGCTGGTCATCCACGCCCTTTCCACCACCGTGCTGGGGGTCTTCTTCAACGCGGGCAGCGGCAGCACCACCACCACCGGTGTGCACATCACTGGGGGAAGTCTCAACAACATCGGCGGCACCGGCAGCGGGCAGCGCAATGTCTTCGTCACCGACATGTATGGAGTATGGATAGAATCCACCGGCACCTACAACGACGTTATCAATAACTACTTTGGCACCCGGGATGGAGAGACCTTGCCCTGGGGCGCTATGGGTAAGAGAGGCATCTTTGTGCAGGGTGCAACCATCAGTACTATCAGTACTATTTCCGACAACCTGATCGTTGGCCAGAGTGAGGCCGGGATCCTCATTTGGGCCGATAACAACGTAGCGACGGATAACATCATCGGCCTCGACAAGTTCGAGTTTGCAGCCCTGCCCAATGCGGTCGGGGTAAAACTCTACGGGGGCCAGAACGTCGTGGGCCCCGGCAACGTGATCGCTGGCAACACCAGCCATGGGGTGGAACTGTATCTCGCCGACGACAACTCCATCGTGGACAACGAGATCGACAAATATGGGCGATCGGGGGGGAGCATCGGGAACGGGGGCGATGGGATTCACATACACGCCTCGCATAACACCCAGATCACCGGCAACGACGTCACCAAAAACACCGGTAACGGCGTGTGGGTAGACTTTTATGACGTGACGATGCAAGGCAATACCATCTGGGGGAACGGTCAGGATGGCGTGTACCTTGGGTCGGGTGTGGTTGACAGTCAGATAGGGGGTAGCGGGAGCAGCCAGCGCAACATTATTGGCGGCAGCGGAGCCAACGGGGTGCACCTGTATGGGACACAGAACGTCACGGTGACCGGAAACTACATCGGGCTGAGCGAGCTTACTGGCGCCGACGCGGGCAACGAGGGCCACGGAATCCTGATCGCCAACGGCTCGACCGACAACTTCATCGGCGGCATCGGCTGGGGCGAGGGCAACTGGATCGGCTTTAACCACCAGGACGGCATCCACCTGGATGGTAGTACCACCCACCACAACTACGTGCTGGGCAACGTCATCGGGGCGCCCTTCAACTGGGCCTGGGAGGCTCCCAATCACCATCACGGCGTCGGCATCTACGACGGGGCTCACGACAACTGGATCGGGGACGGCACACCCCCAGGGGGCAACACCATCCTGGCCAGCGGCTGGAGCGGGTGGAGCGGGGTGGCCATCGTCAACAGCAACACCAATTGGGTGGTGTACAACCGCATCGGCACCGACGGGGCCGGCATCAACTGGGGCAACGCTTTCTACGGCGTTAACGTCGTGGGTGGCGCAAACAACGCCATCGTCCTTAACGAGATCGCCTACAACGGTACTCACGCCGGGGAGGCAGGGGTGCGGATAGATGGCGCTGGAGCCACCGGCAACGCCATCACTCAGAACAGCATCCACGACAATGATGGGGCGGGCATCGAACTGGTCAACAACGGCAACATCAATCTGCCTGCGCCGACCATCTCCCAGGCCGACTGCCAGGGGCCGGTGGCTGGGACCGCCTGCGTGAACTGCATCATTGAGATCTTTTCCGACAACGCCGACGAGGGGCGTGTCTACGAGGATTTCACCACCAGCCCGACCGGCGCCTTCTCCTGGAACGGCACGCTCAACGGCCCCAATGTCACCGCCACCGCCAGGGATAGCAACAACAACACCTCGCCATTCTCCGCGCCCTTCCCCGTCGGCACGTGCAACACCCCGCCCACGGCCGCCTTCGCCGTCACCCCCACCAGCGGGGACACGAGCACCGTCTTCAGCTTCGATGCTTCCGCTTGCAGCGACGCCGAAGACGCGACCTTCGCTCTGCAGGTGCGCTGGGACTGGGATAACAACGGCACCTACGACACCTCTTGGACCACCACCAAGATCGAAAGCCATTCCTACACCGCCGTCGGCATCTACACCGTCCGCCTGGAGGTACAGGACACCGGCGGCCTGACCGACGCCACGACCCGCCAGGTGACGGTGCAGACACCGAGCGTCAACACCCCGCCGACGGCTGCCTTCACCATCAGTCCCTCCAGCGGCGACACGAGTACCATCTTCGGCTTCGATGCTTCCGCTTGCAGCGACGCGGAAGACGCGACCTCCGCCCTGCAGGTTCGCTGGGACTGGGAGAACGATGGCACCTTCGAGACAAACTGGGACACCGCCAAGACCGCTACCCACACCTTCGACACCGCTGGCACCCACACCGTGCGGCTGGAGGTTATGGATAGTGGCGGTCTGACCGACGCCACGACCCGCCAGGTGATCGTGATCGCGGAGACAACGCCCGCTTACTGGATATTCCTGCCGCTCATCGTGCGCAACTTCCCGTAGCGGCCGCGGCACGAAGAGGAGGTGAGGCGTATGTTCGAAGGACAGGCCACGCAATACGCAACACACAACACGTATGCTGATCCATTCACATTTGAGGAGGAAAGAATGTCTACCAAGAGAATGTTACTCGTTGTTCTGGTCGCCAGCGGAGTAATGCTGGCGGTGGGAGGCGGCCTCCGGCTGCCGGTGGCCGGATCAGCTGCAGGCCAGGTCTCCCACGGCGGGCCTGGGCTGATCCAAACCAGTGTCACCTTGACCCCGGTGGCTGATGCCAGCATCACGGCGGCGGAGCCCGATACGCCCCACGGTAATAATCACACGCTGGAAGTGTATTACGGGGGGGAAAACGAGATTGGGCGCGCGCTGATCCGCTTCAACCTGGCCACCGCGATACCGTCTGAGGCCATCATTGACGAAGCCCGTCTGGACCTATACCTGGAGTATGGCAACGGTGCGAACCCCGTCAATCTGGTCGCTGCCTGCCTGACCGAGGACTGGGTTGAATCCGAGGTGACGTGGAACACCCCGCCGGCCACGGGAGAGCCCACCGTAGCAACGCTGGTGGATACCACCTCAGGCTACAAGAGCCTGGACGTCACCGACATCGTGCAGGCGTGGCACAACGTCCCTCACTACGGCCTGGAGTTGTCGGGGCCGGAAGGAGAGACGAATTACAGCCGCATTTTCGAGAGCCGTGAGCCCAGGGAGAATCCGCCGCGATTGGTGGTGACCTATCACCTGCCCCCGATGCCCACAAGCACGCCGGCACCCCCACCGCCGTCCACGGCCGACTTGCTCATCATCGCTCCTGAAGCCTTTACGCCGCCGCTGCGGGCTCTGGCGGCCCATAAGAACGACACCGGCATACCCACCCGCATGCTGACCATCGAAGAGATCGAGGCTTCCTACAGCGGCTACGATCTCCCCGAGAGGATCAAAAAGGCCATTGAGGCCGAGCATCGCCTCCACGAGGTGAAGTACGTCATGCTCGTTGGCGACACGGACACCTTTCCGGTGCGGTGGGCCTATATCTGCATCCCCACTTCGCCGTTGAGTTGCGCCAAGGGCTTTCCCTGGCGCTTCTCCGGCGCTTACGGATCCGCCGACCTATACTACGCCGATCTCTACGAGGCCAACGGCACGACCTTCGAGGGGTGGGATTTCGATGGCGATCATAAATACGGCGAAACGGGGTGCAACTGGTGCACGGGAGCCAATGCCGACAATCTGGACTTGCACATGGACGTCGTCGTGGGGCGCGTGCCCGCATCCTCCTTGCAGGAGGTCACCACCTACGTCAACAAGGTCATCCGCTACGAGTACCTGGCCGGGTATGGGGGCAGTTGGACCGACCAGGCCCTAATCGTGGCCGGGAACTCTGGTAACTCTCGCGGCGCGGCCAACAAGATCGCGGCGCAGGCCCCCTCACTTCAGACGACGGTGTTGGCCTACGATGCCCCCGGTTGCCCTGCCAGCGCATTGCCCAGCCGCCAGAATATCAATGCCCGCTTGAACGAAGGCGCCCTCCTGGCCGTGTACCTGGGCCACGGGAGCGGCCCTAAGGTCTGGGGAATAGGTCAACTCTGCAATGGAACGAACAGCAGTTACAACGTCCCCAATGAAATCAACGCCGCCGACGGCCCGGACAATGCCTACATGCTGCCGGTCATTCTCGATTTCGCCTGTGAAAATGGCCAGTACGGGCCTCCGGTTCCCTGGAACTTCCCGTACCTGGATGTGCAGGGGCAGAAGCGAGATTATGGTTGTAACCCACCCTGCTTCACGACCCCCCTGGAACCGGAGGAGCCAGCCCCGTTGCAGGTGGGGAACGTTTCCCAGGGCCAGCCCTTTGACCGGGAGTCCACCGCTGAATGGTTCTTGATGAGGAGCGACGACGGGGCCATCGCCGAGATCGCCTCCTACGGCTTTGGGGACAGCGGCAACTGGCGCATGGGGGAAACCTTCTTCCAGACCTATCAGAATGGCCAATATATCCTGGGCGAACTGTGGAAGGCGACCCTGGAGGATTTCATCGGCGCCGGCGACCCTGACAATCAATGGCACTTCCGTCACCTCAAGTCATACCATCTTTTTGGAGACCCCTCGCTGCGCGTGGGCGGTGTCTCTGGCTTGAAAGGCATGCCCCCGGTGGTGGACGTGTCCGAAGCCGTCGCCGATGCCTCCATCTACGACAACCACCCCGGCGACAACTACGGCAACTACAGCGACATCGGCTTCCTCAACTACCCCGGCGATTACAAGAGCAGGGCTTTGGTGCGCTTTGATGTGTCCACCATCCCGCTCTCAGCGACTATCAGCCTGGCCGATATGAACCTCTACGTACTCACCGCTGACCCGGCCTCCGGCTGGAACAAACTCTACGAACTCCAGAGCACCTGGGTCGAGACGTCAGTCACGTGGAACAACGCTCCTGGGTGGGGAACCCAGGTATTCAACGGGACGATCACACCCACCCAATCGACTTATTCCCCCTGGAGCGTGGCCTCCAGCGTGGACCGCTGGGTCAACCAGGGGGTCACCAACAACGGCTGGCTCCTGCGCGGGAACGAGGACGAGCAGTACATCTATAAGTTTGCCGCCCGGGAGCACAGCGACTACCCCCACCCCCAACTGGTCGTCAAGTACCAGCCCCCCTGTCCGGCGAAACTCCTCCTGGGACTCGTTTTCCACCTGTCGGCGCAGCAGAGCGACCTGGACACACTCTACCGCCTGCGGGATGAACTCATGACGACCACGCCGACGGGACGGCACTTCATTGACCTCTTCTACGAGCACAGTCCGGAACTGGCCACGCTCCTGTTGACTCACGGCGACCTGCGAGAGGAAGGGACCGGGTTGCTGGAAATGCTCCTGCCCGGTCTGGAGGCCCTGGTCAACGGGGAGGGCGAGACGGTCGTAGTGACCCCCGACATGGTGGAGCGACTTGACACTTTCCGGGTCCATCTCAACGAACTGGCCAGCCCCGACCTGCAGGACGATATCGCCCAGGAGTGGGAGCGGGCCAATCCGTCCACTCTGGCCGAGCGGACCTTTGCCGGGGCCTGGGAGCAGGTGGCGGGGCAATGGGCGGTTTATCTACCCATGATCTTCGGCCCGCCGGGGACTCCGCCGGAACCTGAGCATCTGGAATTCAGCGGGCAAGTCTTCCTGGGAGAGGCGGGGGACACCAGCCAGCCCCTGGGCGGCGTGGCCGTCGCCCTTCTCGGAGCCACCGGGCGTTTTGGCCCGAGTGTAGTTCTCGATACCACCCAGGCGGCCGAGGATGGGTCGTTCTCCCTGGGCTACGAGTATACCGTCGAGACAGCCTACCCGTACTACAGCCTGGCTATCAGCGATACGCGCTATACGGTAGCCGGGGTCACGCCTGGCGAGGGGGGAGAGCAGTGGGAGCCAGGCTGGATTCAGTTCGTCAGCCCGTCGGCCGGGGTGTACCCGGATAACGCCTTCTTCGTGCAGCCGGTGGGGCAGTAGTCTCTGTGTCGCTGACGGAGGTGATGTGTATGTGACGTTTCACGTTGTACGCTTCACGCATCATGTGTCCCTGGACGTGCCGCGAAACGGTCTGCTGATGACATGATCGTCAGCCCAATCAACATTCAAGGAGAAAGAGAAATGTCTATCAAAAGAGTGGTACTTGTTGTTCTGGTCGCCAGCGCCGTAATGCTGGCAGTGGGAGTCGGCCCCCGGGTGGGCGGTAGCGCCCACGCGCTGCCCGCGGCCCAGGAGCCCGACCCTCCGGGCGTGACCATCCCCTACCCCGGTCGCCTGGCCGACGATGCCGGGCAGCCGGTTGCTGACGGAGCCTACGACTTCACCTTCGCGCTGTACGACGCCGAAACCGGCGGGGAGCCGCTATGGTCGGAGGTGCGGGAGGACGTGGCGGTGGAGGAGGGCACGTTCAATGTCCTGCTGGGCAGCGCAGAGCCTATCCCTACCGCGCTGCCGGATGGCGGTGAGCGTTGGCTGGCGGTGGGGGTGCGCGGGCCGGGTGAGGCCGATTTCACCGCTCTGACCCCGCGCCAGCGCTTGAGCGCTACTTCCCTCGCCGCGCCGGCCAGCCCGGCTGCCCCGGCTCTTACTGGGATGACCTGCGCGCACACACACGAGGGGGAGACTTGGAGCGCAACTGGAGGGACCAAGGGTCTGTACCTCAGCACCCAGGGAGGATACGGCCTGGAGGCCTGGAGCACCGGCAACATAGGTGTGCTCGGCGTCAGCACCACCGGCGTGATCTGGATCCCCTCTGGCATGACGGGCCTGTACGGCATCGGCGAAGGATACGGTGTAGTTGGCGACGGCTATGGCGGCTACGGCGGCTGGTTCGGTAGTAGCGACGACCACAAGGACCTGGTCCTCGGCGGCGCCGTGGGACGGATCAACACCGACCCCAATGACCTAAACAGCCAACTGTACCTCTCCAGCAACGGCGACGTCACAATAAAACTGGACAATGACAGCGGGGGGGGCGGGGCCAACGTTTTGTACATCAGGAGCAGAGGACACGAGATCGCCAGGATGGACGATGCCGGCAATCTGACGATCCAGGGCAGCCTGACCAAAAGCGGGGGCTGGTTTAGGATTGACCATCCCCTGGATCCGGAGAACAAGTACCTCAACCACTCCTTCGTCGAGTCACCGGACATGATGAACATCTACAATGGTAACGTCACACTCGATGCCGACGGCGAAGCCTGGGTTGAACTCCCCGACTGGTTCGAGGCCCTCAACCAGGACTTCCGTTATCAACTCACCTGTATCGGCGGCTTTGCGCCCGTGTACGTTGCTCAAGAGATCCAAGACAACCGCTTCCAAATCGCTGGCGGGACATCAGGCATAAAGGTCTCCTGGCAGGTGACAGGCATCCGCCACGATCCCTACGCCGAAGCCCATCGTATCCCGGTGGAAGAGGAGAAGCCGCCGGAGGAGCAGGGCACGTATCTGCATCCCGTCGAGTACGGCAAGCCCGAAACGCCGGAGCGGCCTGGGGCTGGAGGTGAATGATGAAACGAATAGCGATTCTCACAGCCATCGTCGCCCTCCTGCTCCTGGGCGCTGTGGCGCTGGCGCAGCCCGGTGGGCACGACCCGCCCACGTGGTACACCGTCGAACAGGGGACGGCTTCCGGCGGCATCTATCACCTGACCAGCCTGGCCTGGCGCGCGAGCGGCACGGCCAGCGGCGGGGGGTATCGCTTGTTGGGCCCGGCCAGCCCCACGCTCACGGGCAACGGCTGCTGCTGCACATGGCTGCCCTGCATAATGCGCACCCACCACTAGAACGGCGGATGGCAGGACAATAACGGATGGGCCGGGGTCAGTTCCCTCCGCCGGGGCTGGCCCTGGCCCTGGCCCGGCACCGCTTTCGCCACCGGAGAAGAGGTAGTGTGCGTCTTATGTTTCACGTTTCACGTTTTATAGAATTACCCCACAACATTTGCGTTGTCCGCGAGAGTTTTCTGGACGCAGATTGACGCAGATTCACGCTGATTCTGATTCTTCTGCTTCTATCTGCGAAAATCTGCGTGCATCTGCGTCCCCAAGTTTGGTTGCGGCTGGAGGCCGCGCTATGTTATGGGAGGAAAGGGAAATGAGACAGAAAAAACGACTCATTGGCTTGCTGATGGCCAGCTTAATCGTATCGGCGCTGGGCATCGGTGGCGTCAGGGCCGGGCCGGTCGCTCCGGCGGAACCGGTCACCAGCACGCTCACGATCACGCTCGAAGCGGGTGACTACACGCTGCACGAGGGGAGCGACGGCCAGACGCATATCCAGATGGACGAGGACTTTGGCTTCTTCGGCGCCCCCGGAGAGCCGCAACTTCCAGGCCGCACATTTCTCATCGCCCTGCCGCCAGGGGCTCAGGTGACCGATGTGCGCTTCGAGACGCCGCACGCCGTCGAGTTACCAGGCCACTACCGGATCGCGCCGGTCGGGCCAGCCATGTTCGACCCAGGAGATGCCGAGCGGGCCACAGCCCGCTGGGAAGCAAACCGGGAGCGAGCCTACGCGAGCGACGAGCCCTACCCCGCCCAGACGGGAGAGTACCTGGGCCAGGGCCAATGGCGGCGCTACACGTACGCCCGGGTGGCCTTCCAACCCTTTTCGTACCAGCCGCTGTCCGGTGTGCTCCGTTTCCACCCCACGCTGCTCGTGGCCATCGAGTACCGGCTGCCTGAGCCCGAAAGCCCTGCGTGGCGCGAGGTCGAGCGGCTGCGCGACGACCACGTGCTGGACGACCTCATCGCCCCCCACCTGGTCAACTTCGACCAGGCCCGCACCTGGTACGGTGATTTCGCCGCCACGCCTCTGACGACGGCCAACAGCCTGTACGACTACGTCATCGTCGTGGAGGACGAGACGATGGCTGCGGCCCTCGCCCCCTTCAAGACCTGGAAGGAGTCGCTGGGCCACACCGTCAAGATCGTCACCCTGGACTGGATCCACTCCAACTACTCCGGGGTTGACGTGGCCGAGGAGGTATGGAACTTCCTGCACGACAAGTACCCGGACAGCGAGTGGGGCATCCGCTACGTCATGCTGGTTGGCGATCTGCAAGTCATTCCCACGCGCCGCGTCTACTATGCCGACACGGGGTGGGGATTCCGCTCCGACCACTTCTTCGCCAAACTGTCGGGTGGTGCCACGAGCGAAGATGTGTGGAACAGCGATGGCGATGTGCGTTGGGGCGAACTGGACGACGACGAGATGACCGTGGAGCCTGACGTGCTGGTCGGGCGCATCCCCCTCAACGACGCCACAGAGGTGGGGATCGCCGTCCAGGCGATGATCACCTTTGAGCAAGACGACGGCACCTGGAAGCACAGCGGTTTGATGGCGGCCGGCTATGCCACCATTCACAGCGCTACCAGCAAACGTGACGGCGCTGTACTGATGGAGTACATCCGCGAGCATCTGCTGGACCCCAACGGCTGGACCTACACCCGCATCTACGAGCAAAGCGGGCTGGGTACCAGCACCTACACGGGAACGGTGGACTACGATACCAGTCCGGCCAACGTAGTGACCGCCTGGAACGGCTCAAACCACGGGCTGGCGGTTCTTTTCGACCATGGGGGCCCGGGCGGGCTATCTGGTCACGTTTGGGCGCACGACTGGGATAATGATGGCAATACCAAGAACGACAATGGTGAGGTGGTGTGGAGCGATCTGTTCCGGCTCTCGGACGTCTCTTCGCTGACCACCACCCACCCCTCGCTCGTCGAACTTCTGGGCTGCAACACGCTCATGCTGGTCACGCCCCCCTGGCCCATCCCTGACGAGACGATGGCGGATCCGGGTGGCTACACCGGAAACGTTGGGGGTGAGATGCTGGCCCGGGGAGCGGCCGCCGGGGTCGTTGGTTTTTCCAGCCCCGGCCCCGCATCGTCGGCCGGCTGGAGCACGCCCGACCACGGCGAGATATACAGCGTCGCTTACTACTTCACCGAGAACCTGATCCAGAACCATTACACGTTAGGCCGGTCGCTCTACGAGGCCAAGATCCGCTACACAAACAAGTTCTGGAACAACAACTACCAGCCGTTCCACTGGTCCTTCCACCTCTTCGGCGACCCCTCGATGATCCTGGAGGGATACGACGACTCCGCCAAAGGCAGCAACAAGACGATCCACACCGGCCCCGTCTACGCCTACGGCACCGACAACGGTGATAACGGGGATATGTACGTGGCCGTGAGCACGCGCCCCGGCACCGAGGACGGCGAGATCAAGGTCTACAAGTCCACGGACCACGGCGAGACTTGGAACCCGTGGGCGACGGTCGGCCACGGCGAGCCTATCCACGCCGTTGACGTGATAGTGGGGCAATGCGAGGGAGAGGAGTGGAGCAGCGACTACGTGCACGTCTTCTTCACCGATACCGCAGGTGGCGTGATAGATGCTCGCATAGATATGACCACAACCGTGCGAAGTGACGTAACCATCGCCAGTGAGGGCGCTGGCAAGAACCTCCCGCTCATCTCGGCGGCCCGCGACTATCCCACCATGCCGATGCCGTCGGCGTTCAACCTCTACGTGACCTGGGAGGTAGACTCGGGGACATCCCATCAGGTAAAGGTGGCGCGCTCGACGGTCAATGGTGGCACTGGCACCTGGGGCAGCCAGTTCACGTATGAGGACTACCAGCAGCCGCACGTTGACGCCGGCCCCAGCAATCGCGTCTATCTGGTGGCCGTGGCGGACGCTTTTCCCAACGACGTGCACGTTAAACGCAGCACCGACCGTGGGGCATCCTGGGGCAACTGGACGAACCTCACCTCCGGGGATGATGCCAATTATCACGGCGCCCCCGTCGTGGCTTCCTCGACCGACGCGGCCATTCCCACCGTGTGGGTGGCCTACAACTACTACGAAACCGTCACCTATGGGGGCGCCGACCTGCGCTTTGCCTACAGCAAAGACGGAGGGAGCAGTTGGACCAAGAACCAGATTCTCAGCGCCGAGCAAGGGTTCGATGAGCTCATGCCCGACATGGTGGGGTATCGCACCGGCGCCAGTCGCTGGATGAACATCGCTTATCATCACTCTCAGTCTGCCCGCACCAACGTCGTCTGGCGCTGGATCAGCGGCTCGACCCCAGGCAACTGGTGGGCGCCCCGGGTGGTCAACGACCACGACACCCATCCAGCGATGGGCCCCCAGGTGATCTACTCCCCCGGTGCGCCAGCGACAGGCAGCGGTGTAGTCTACCCCGGCGACGGTTCTCCGGTGACCAACCTCTACTTCGCTGCGCCGTGGCTCACCTCGACGGGGAGTGGGACGGCGTCTCCCCAGGTTATTCTCAGCAATCCTCAGAAACCGGGTTTTTTGGTTGATAACGCACCCTTTCACACCCCAGGAGATCCCGCAGGCAACGATCCACTCACTCAGGCGGGGAAAAACCCGGTTTCTTCACGGGCTGGTGGTCCGCCGAAGCTCACACGCCTTCAGGCTGCGTCTCAGACAGGACTGCCCGCCTGGGCTTTCACCGGACAGGTGGGTGAGGCGTTTCGCGTCGCTGGTCTGGCCCGGCACCCCGGCGGCTCTCTCTTCGCTGCCGCCACCACCAGCGAGGTGAACGAGGCCAACACCGGAACGGTCTTTCGGTCTGACAATGGCGGCGAGACCTGGGAGCCGGTCCCTGCTCTCCCGCTGGCCTGGTGGCTGGATAGCATCCTGATAACTGACGCTGGGACGCTGCTGGTCGGCGGCATGATGTACGACCTGGAGGATCCAGACGCGGTGGCCCAGGGCGTCATCTATCGCTCCACCGACATGGGCGAGCACTGGTCAGTGGTCGTCGAAAGAACGGACACAGCCACCGTACATACCCTGCTGCAGCGGGCAAATGGCGACATCGTGGCCGGAGCGGGGCCGGGCGGCATCATCCTCCTCTCTCCCGACGACGGTGAACACTGGGAACCACTGCCCACGCCTCCGAGCGCCGAGCACGTGTACGCGCTCCTGGAGACAGGCGAGGGTGTGCTGTACGCCGGTGGCAAGCGAACCGGCGGTAGAGGCGTTGTCTATCGGTTCACCGGTGACACCTGGGAGGAGACGGGAGCGCTGGACAACGCTGCCGCTGTGTACACGCTGCTGGAGGACTCCAGCCAGGTGCTTTACGCCGGGGGCCGCTATACAGACGACACCGGACGAGTCTTCCGGTCTCTTGACGGCGGGCAGAATTGGGAGACCTCGGAACCTCTGGGAGGGAGCCAGGCCGTGCGCGCTTTGTTGGAAGGCGCGGCGGGAAAGGTCTACGCTGGCGTGGATATGGGGCCTGGCAAGTTTACTGCCTACGCGTACGTCTCGGAAGACGGTGGGGATACCTGGCAGGATGCTGGTTACCTGTTCATGGCCGATGCCGTCTATGACTTTTTGCCCACGCCCGACGGTGCCGTCTATGCCGCCAGCGGCGACACCTACGGCGTCATCTTTCGCGCCGAACTATGGGAACAGCAGGTCTACCTGCCGCTGGTGATGCGTAACTTCCAATAGAACAGCGGATGGCAGAACAGCAAGGGGCTTGGCCCTCTCAGCATGGGGGTTCAGCCCACGCGCGTCAAGTAAGGGGGATGCCGTGCTTGCCAAGGCCGCCCGGCGATAAAGTCGCCGGGCTACGGAGCTTCCGCCCGATGAAATCGGTCTCAGGAACCCCGTTCACGGGGTGGCAGCTCCGTAGCCGTGGCACTTTATGCCACGGCGGGGCTGACTGGCGGGCACACCTGGCGATTTTCACAGACCACTGGCCTTAGCTTGAGGCGCATGGGGTTCAGCCCCGTGCCATACTGGCCGTAAACCCGTAGGACGAAAGGAACAGACAGGCCGGGGCCGCCCCCAAGGTCCCGGGCTGGTACTGGTCCCTATCGCTGAAGTTGGGAAGCAAATGGAGCGTATGCATCCCACTCTGTTGCCAGTCTTCTAGGAGGAAGATGATGCACCTAAGAACATCTCTGCCACCTATGCTCGTGTTGGCTCTCGTGGGTGTGATCTACCTGCTGGTTTTGCCAGTTAACTGTTCGCGCCCTCCTGCCCCAAGGGACACGCCGGAGCGGACGCCCGCAGTGCACACGCAAAGCCCCACCACCTACTACGTCCGCCCCGATGGCGGCGACGCCACCCAATGCACCGGCCTGGTGGACGCGCCGTACCCCGGCAGCGGGACCGCCCAACCCTGCGCCTGGGACCACCCCTTCCGCGCCCTCCCGCCGGGCGGCACGCCCCGCATCAGCGGTGGCGACACCCTTATTATCAAAGCCGGCAGTTACATGATGGGCTATGGTGCGCCGGGGGCCGATAACCCCGACGTCTGTGATCCAGGCTATCCGTGGGACTGCCACATGCCACCGATCCCCAGCGGTCCCGACCCCGCCCACCCCACCCGCATCCTGGGCGTTGGCCGGGATAGCGGCTGCTCGAACCCACCCGAACTGTGGGGCACCGAGCGGACGGATGTGATCCTCGACCTCACCGACGCCAGCAATGTCGAGATCGCTTGCCTGGAGATCACCGACCACTCCGGCTGCGTCGAAGACCACACCGGGGGCCTGGCCTGCGAGCGCGACACCTATCCCTACGGAAACTGGGCCTCCGTCGGCCTCTACGCCGAAGACTCGGCCAACGTCCGCCTGCAGGACCTGGACATCCACGGCCTGGCCAAAACCGGCATCCATGCCGGGCGGCTCAGCGACTGGACCGTGGAGGACGTGCATATCGCCGGCAATGGCTGGGTCGGCTGGGATGGTGACATCGAGGGCGACGACTCAAACTCGGGCACGCTCACCTTCCGCCGCTGGACGGTGGAGTGGAACGGTTGTGGCGAGACCTACCCCGGCGGCGAGCCGGCCGGATGCTGGGCCCAGACGGCCGGGGGTTACGGGGACGGCGTCGGCACCGGCGCGACCGGCGGGGACTGGATCATCGAGGACTCGGCCTTCCTGCACAACACCTCCGATGGCCTGGACCTGCTCTATCATAGCCTGGGCGGTCGCGTCACCCTCAACCGTGTCCGCGCCGAGGGGAACGCCGGCAATCAGGTCAAGGTCACTGGTCAGACCGCGATCACCAACAGTGTGCTGGTGGGAAACTGCGCTTTTTTCGACGGACAGCCCTTTACCTACGATGTGGACCCCTGCCGGGCGCTCGGCAACACGCTGGAGGTCATTTACACGGGAGGGGAGCACGTTTCCATCGTAAACACCACCTTCTACGGCCAGGGGGACGGTCTGGTAGACGCGGGACCGCGTGAAGGTTACAACTGCAACGGCACAGAAACGCTCACGGGACGGAACAACGTCTTCCTGGGGGACGCGGACTACTTCGACCCCGGAGACATCACCTTCCTATTCTACCAGGAGGGGTGCGCCGACCTGAAGTTCGACTCGAACTACAACATCGCCTACAACACAAAGAACATCGAGTGCGGCATCAACGGCGATTACGTGGATTCGGGCGACCACGATCCCTGCGCGGACCCGCAACTCACCGGGCCTTTCAGCGGAACCACCTACGGAATGGCCCTCGCTGCGGGGAGTCCCGCCATTGACGCGGGCGACGACACCATCTGCCCGGCCGTAGACTACCTCGGCAACGCCCGGCCGGCAGATGGCGATGGGGATGGCAACGCCATCTGTGACATAGGGGCGTATGAGTACGGCGCAGCCTCGCCGTCAGTGCGTGCGGTGTTCAGCGCCGCGCCGTTGAGTGGCCTGGCTCCGCTGACAGTGACTTTCACCAACAACTCCAGCGGGACCTATACCGCCAGCCTGTGGGGTTTTGGGGATGGCATGACCAGCATACTGACAAGTCCCACCCACGTCTACACGGCCACAGGGACATACACCGTCACGCTGACGGTCAGTGGAACAGCCAGTAGCGACACCGAGATGAAGGCTGAGTACATCACGGTGTGGGAGGTAGCGTACCGCGTCTACCTGCCGGTTATCCTGAAGGATTATGCTCCACCTGTCACGCCCACACGCACGCCCTCCCCTACGCCTACCATTCCGGCCGGGGAGGCAATCATTGTGGATCACACCTCGACCGGCCTTAGCCAAATTCCGGCCTATTGGCTGGAGCAGGCCAAGCAGATGACCGTATGGGCCTATGGCTCTACCTCGCACGGAACCCAACTGTGGGCTGGGGCCGAGTATCTGAGCACGTACGTGGACCCGCCCACCTACAACTTTGCCAAGGACTGGCGGACTCCTCCCGACCCGTGCACACCCCCCTGCCTGCGCATGGGCTACGACGACGGCTGGTCGTGGGACCCCGACGACTTTCTCGACACGGCCCGTAACCTGCTCGACGACGCCCCGCAGGCGATCGCCTTTATGTGGTCCTGGTGCGGGCAAATGTCCGAGCCGGATACCCCTGTGCAGCAATACCTGAACATGATGACCCAACTCGAAGGCGAGTATCCGAACGTGCGCTTTGTCTATATGACCGGCCATACGGACGGTGGCAGTGCCACGCTGGCTTACAACAATGGCCTGGTCCAACAGTACGTCCAGGATCATGGCAAGATTCTGTATGATTTTGCGGACATCGAAAGTTATGACCCGGACGGGATTTACTACCCGGACACGGACGACAGTTGTCCCTGGTGCTACACCTGGTGCGACGATCACCCTGAAGACTGCGTCAATCTCCCGACAAACGACGACGAATGTCAGCACTCCCATGGCTTTAACTGCAAACTCAAGGGAGAGGCACTGTGGTGGCTGTCCGCTCGCCTGGCCGGTTGGGATGGCAATCCATAAAGGAGAGATGGGGCCACGGAGCGGGGACATCCAGCGGGAGGGAGCGTCGCCTCACTTCTCACTCCTCACTTTCCCCATTTCCACCCGGCCCAGGTAGATGAGCGACTCCAGGTCGTCGTCGGTGTCGGGGGCGTAACAGGCGACTGCGTCTCGCACCCGCGCCTGGTCCTCGTCCGAGGCCAGGCCGAGCATCCGGGACAGGTCGGCCGTATCCTGGACGCGCGAGGCTTCGAGCTTCATGATCACCGATGTCCAGGCCCTTGGTGGTCCGCTCGGGCATGTAGGCCCGGGGGGCCACACCGCTGACGACGGCCCAGGGGATGTCTCGCAGCACAGGGTGCAGGTCGGGCCAGGTGATCATAGCAGTCCTCCGTCGCAGGAATTCCGGTGCGCTGCCGGTACCGGGTCGGATACGACGCTGGCAGATGTCTATCAGGATGCGCCGTCGTTGAGCGGGCGTCAGTTGCCCATTGGGGGCGATAGCGGCAATGGCCGGGGGAATTTGCATAGTCGTTCCTCTCGCGGCTCGGATATGGCCTCAGCAGGATTGTACCGAATTGAGGACGGAGTGTCAGGTTGGCCTGAAGTGCCCCATCCGCCCCGACACGACTTATCGGACTGACGGTGGAGAAACGAATGAAACATTGGTTCTTGCTTCTCATCATCTTATCCCTCGCCCTGGCCTGTGGCGGGCCGATGTCGCTTCCCTCTCATCCGACTGCCGTGCCGGTCACTTCGAGCGGCGACCGAGGTGACGGGGCCGAACCCATCTACGTCCCTGACTCGCCGGCCAGCGCCCAGAATCCGGCTTTCTCGCCACATGGCCAGACTCTCCTGTTCACTCTGTTCCACGGGGGTTACAACAACGGCCCGGCCGGGTTGTATTTGCTTCCCTGGGCTGGCGGTGTCCCTGCGGCCCTGCTCGACGAAGCAGGCCACGACAGCGTCAACCTGCCTGGCTCCTGCTGGAACGCTGCGACTAGCCGCATCACCTTTGCCTCCGACCGCCAGGATACCGACGAGGTGTGGACGATGGCTGACGATGGCAGCGACCTGTTCCGCGTCACCCACCACACCACGACCGGTTACTTCATCGAACCGAGTTTCTCGCCGCATGGGCAGTGGATCGTCTTTGAGGCCGATACCGGTGCACCCGAAGACCAGCAGCAGGGGAGCATCTGGAAAGCGCGCGCCGACGGCACCAAACTGACGCAACTGACCGACGGCCCCGGCGGCGGCACTGACGACCGCCAACCCAACTGGTCACCCACCGGCGACCGCATCCTGTTCCAGCGCCGCACGCCCGGCAGCGATGACTGGAACCTGTACACCATGGCGCCCGATGGGACGGATATTCGACAAGTGACAACTGCCCCCTCCAGCGACGCCGACGCCAGTTGGTCGCCCGATGGCGGCTGGGTTGTGTATTCATCCGATTACGGGGGGCTGCCCATGCCGAATATCTTTGTCGTCTCCGCCGAGGGGGGCACGCCCATCCGCGTGACCTATGACGACGCGCATGAAGACGGCGCACCCTCCTGGTCGCCCGACGGGAAGTGGATTGCCTTTGAATCCCATCTGGCCCAGGACGAAGAGACGCCAGCGAGCATTTGGCGTATCGCAGCGCCATCGTTTATCTACCTGCCGCTCATTCTCAAGGGCTTCATCGCCACGACTTTGCCCGGCCTGACGGCCGTGAACGACTTTCTGTACCAACTCCAGGATCTCAACCTGGCAGCCATCGGCGACACCGGTTACGACCTGGTGGTGATGGACTACTCGGCTGAGGGGGACGACGAGACTGCCTTCACCGCCGCGCAGATCGCCGCCCTCAAGCACAGCCCCGGCGGCGACAAGATCGTGCTGGCCTACATGAGTATCGGCGAGGCCGAGGACTACCGCTCCTACTGGCAGGACGATTGGACGCCAGGCACCCCAGCCTGGTTGGACGCCGAGAACCCGGATTGGCCAGGCAACTACAAGGTGCGCTACTGGGACCCTGTCTGGCAGACTATCGTCTTCAATTGCACCGACCGGCTGCTGGACGCCGGCTTCGACGGTGCCTACCTGGACATCATTGACGCCTACGAGTACTACGCCGGCCAGGGCCGCGACTCGGCCGCCCAGGAGATGGCCGACTTCGTGGCCGCCATCCGCGCTCACGCCCGCGCCCGCGACCCTGATTTCTGCATCTTTCCGCAGAACGCGCCTGAACTGGCGAGGGAGGTGCCGGCCTACCTGAATAGCGTGGACGGCATCGGCCAGGAGGACATCTACTATGGCTACGAGGGGGATGACGCGATGACACCGCCGGCCGTCACCGCCGAACTGGAAGGGTATCTGGACCTGTTCAAGAACGCGGGTAAACTGGTGCTGACAATAGACTACGCCACCACGCCGGCTCACGTGGACGACGCCTACACCAAATCGCGCGCCAAAGGTTACGTGCCCTTTGTCACTGCGCGTGACCTGGATCAGTTGACCATCAACCCTGGCCACGAGCCGGATTGAAAGGAGCGATCGAACGATGAAAAAAACGGCAATCCTGCAGTGACTACCATTAGCCCCACGCGCAGGGGGTACACGTAAACCACAGCCCCCCGGCCTTCTGGAAAGGCCGGGGGGCTGGCGTTGGAGCGATCCGTTTATTCTGCTTCTGACTCCACCTACATCTTTGCCACCTTGGCCCAATCGGCCAGGAAGCGGTCCAGGCCCACATCGGTGAAGGGGCTGCGGATCATCTTCTGCAGCACGGGGAAGGGCACGGTGATGATATCCGCCCCGGCCAGCAGCGCGTCCACGACGTGCGCCGTGTGGCGGATACTGGCCGCCAACACCTGGCAGTCGAAGCCGTAGTTATCGAAGATTTCCCGCGTCTGGCGCACCACCTCCATGCCGTCCAGCCCCGCGTCGTCCATCCGCCCCACGAAGATGGAGGCGAAACTGGCCCCCGCCCTGGCCACCAGGTAGGCCTGGGATGGGGAGAAGGCCAACGTGGCGTTGATGCGCCCGTTGGGCCAGGAGGAGATCTGCTTCATCGCCTTCAGCCCCTCGACAGTGGTCGGGATCTTGACGAAGACGTGCTCCGACCAGGAGAGGATCTCCTGCGCTTCCTCAATCATCCCGGCGGCGTCGGTGCTGACCACCTCGGCGCTCACCGGTCCCTGCACGATCTCCACGATCTTGAGCGTATTTGCCTTGAGGTCGGCGGTGCCGGCGCGCATCATCAGCGTGGGGTTGGTGGTCACGCCGTCAAGGACGCCCCAACTGGCCGCCTCACGGATCTCGTCGAGCTTCGCGGTATCCAGAAAGATTTGTGCCATCGCTTTGCCTCCTCTCGGTGCTATGGCGCAAAGTGTACCACAGGTTGGCGCAAGGGCAAGCGTGGTGCACCTCACCCAGCGCCGCCTGTTCACGGCGGCGCGGTAACGTGCATACTCTTGACTGGCTCCAGAGAACGGGTGTATAATGACAAATGAGCAAAATGGGAAGTGAGCGGGGAGCAGGAATATGGAGCCAATTCAAGCAGGCGTAGTGACTGTCAGCGACAAGGGGTACGTGGGGGAGCGGGAGGATGCCAGCGGACCACTGCTGGCTGATCTGCTGCGCAAGATGGGCACTGAGGTCGTGAGCCAGATGATCGTGCCCGACGAGCGGGCCGAGATCGAGCGCGTGTTGATACTGCTGGCCGACGAGGCGCAGGTGGATTTGGTCGTGACCACCGGCGGCACCGGACCGGCCCCACGGGACATCACCCCCGAGGCGACGCGGGCCGTCATTGAGCGGGAGATGCCCGGACTGGCCGAGGTGCTGCGTTTCGAGGGCTACCGCAAGACGCCGTTGGCGGTCATCTCGCGGGGCGCGGCGGGCATCCGTGGGCGGACGCTCATCGTCAACCTGCCCGGCAGCCCCAGGGCGGTGCGCGAAGGGATGGAGACGCTGGCCCCCGTCCTGCCCCACGCGATCAAGATGCTGCGGGGGGTGGACACCGAGCATGGGGAGGAGGCGACCCGTGCCTGACGAGGTAAGAGCCCCGGACGTTCACGTCCGGGCTGAAGGAGCAAAGCCCTACGGGCTAAGATTCAGCCCCGAAGGGGCTTCGCTCTCTCAGCACGGGGGTTTAGCCCCGTGCCCTCATGAGCGCCGCCCCGTGTTGAGCGTCGAGGAGGCGCTGGAGCGCATCCTGGCGACCGTGCGCGTCCTGGAGTCGGAGCACGTGTCCCTGCTGGAGGCGGCCGGCCGCGTACTGGCCGAGGAAGTCACCGCCGACCGGGACATTCCTCCGCTGACCAACTCCGCGATGGACGGCTACGCTGTGCGCGGGGCGGACGTGGCTCCCTGCTCTGGCCGGTCTCCGACCGAGTCCAGCGTCCGGTTGCGGGTGGTGGGCGAAGTCGCCGCCGGGCACGTGAGCCAGGTGCGGGTGGAGCCCGGGACAGCGGTGCGCATCATGACTGGCGCACCCCTCCCCGCCAGGGCCGACACCGTCGTGCGTTTCGAGGACACCCGCCCTTCGACAGGCTCAGGGCGCGGCTCAGGACACCGCCGGGACGGCGATTGGGTCGAGGTGCTGAAGGCTCCCCCGACCGGCGCAAACGTGCGGCCGGCGGGCGAGGACGTGCGCGCCGGCCAGGTCGTGCTGCAGCCGGGGAAGGTGCTGCGCCCGCAGGAGATCGGCCAACTGGCGGCGGTCGGGCGCGTGGAGGTGGCGGTGGTGCGGCGGCCCCGGGTGGCGATCCTGGCCACCGGCGACGAGGTCGTGCCGCCCGACCAGACGCCTGGCCCCGGCCAGATTCGCGACGCCAACTCCCACATCGTTGCCGCGCAGGTGCAAGCGTTTGGCGGAGTACCGCTTCTCCTGGGGATAGCCCGCGACCGGGAGGAGTGGGTGCGGCGGGGAATGCGGGAGGCGCTGGCTCAGCGAGCGGACTTCATCATCACCTCCGGCGGGGTCTCCGTGGGCGACTTCGACCTGGTCAAGCAGGTGCTGGCGGCCGAGGGAGAGATGCACTTCTGGTCGCTGAACATGAAGCCGGGGCGTCCCCTGGCCTTCGGGCAAATCCGGCTCCCCGCCCAGCGGGTGGGGGTGGGGGGGGGCGGACTCCCCGCCCAGCGGGTGGAGGCGGAGGGGGGCGGGCCGCCCGCCCAGCGGGTGGAGGCGGAGGGGGGCGGGCCGCCCTCCCAATGGGGGGGGCAGGGGGGGGGAGGCGTGCCGCTGCTGGGGCTGCCCGGCAACCCGGTGGCGGCAATGATCAGCACTGAACTGTTCGCCCGCCCGGCACTCCTGAAGATGCAGGGTTTCACCGATTGGTCGCGTCCGACGGTGCAGGCGCGCATGACTCAGCCCATCGCGCGCAAGGACGGCCGCCGCCACTACCTGCGGGTGCGCTTGCAGGAGACCGACGCGGGCTACGAAGCGACGCTGACCGGCGACCAGGGCTCCGGCATCCTCAACTCGCTGGTGCAGGCCGATGGGTTGGCGATCATCCCGGAGGAAACCGATCATCTGCCTGTGGGAGCGGAGGTAGAAATCCTCCTGCTTTCGCGCATCAGGTGAGTGTATCCTCAATGAATAGGAGGTTTTACGATGGCAAATACGTTCGATTGGGTTGAGATAAGGACAAAAGACATAGCGGAAACAGCAAACTTCTATGAAAGCCTATTTGGCTGGAAAATAATCGAAAAAGAGACTGCAGAAGGGTTCGATGTCTGGATTTTTGATACGGGTGGTGAACCACGGGTACAGAATCTTCAAAGAGGAGGGATATGGCTAAGGCCCGATGGTGAACCTCTCGGTTTAGTCGTCTACATCGTGGTGGATGATATCGAGACAATTCTAAAGAAGGTGACAGAACTAGGGGGAAAGATCGTCACCCCTAAGACCCCACAAGGCCCTAACTTTAGGGCCTCTTTCACCGATCCTGGCGGCAATTTGTTCGGGCTCTGGGAGGAGAAAAACGTCGGTTAGCGCCGCTTCGCCCCCCTATCATAAATGAGGTAGAACTACCATGCAAGCGGCGTATCGGGACTTGTGGGAAAAAGCGCACGCTGGCAGACCGGCAGGTTCACGACGACGATGATCTGGCCCCACTGGTGGCCCATCGGCTGACGTCAAAAGAGGACGAATGCATAAGGATTTCGACTATCGCTTGCACGTCTTTCATTCACCTCAGTTTCAGAGCGTTGTTGACGAAGCAATCGCATTTTTCACTGGGACACCCGTACACAAGTTGCCGCCACCCAGCAGTTTTGTCGGTACTGGGGTCTATGGGTTGTACTACGTTGGCGATCTCGAACTATACGAAGATATTGCACATTCAAATCGGGAGGCCTGTGTCCAGCCAATTTACGCGGGAAAAGCCGTGCCACCTGGATGGAGAACTGCAAGGTCGACGGAGTCAGAAACGCCGGTTCTGCACCAACGACTGCGGGAGCATGCCAGAAGCATACAGCAGGCCAGGAATCTGCAGATTGGTGATTTCCTGTGCCGGTTTATGATCCTTGCTGGTATTGAGAGTGACCTGGTTGTACCCATAGAGGCAGCACTGATTCAACGGTATCGGCCCTTGTGGAACTCTGTTGTGGATGGTTTCGGGAATCACGATCCTGGCAGAGGACGCTACAATCAAGCGAAGTCAGAGTGGGACGTCTTGCATCCTGGGAGGCCATGGGCAGAACGTTTGACCGGAGAACCGCCGCGTTTGGAGGACGTGATAGCAAAGACTCGTCAGGCGTAGGAATGGCCGTGTTTCCTTACTTCAACTATGGCTTCATACAACTGATGAGACTTCTTGGCTTTGACCACGCGGACATCGGATTGAATAATGCTGTTCCCAACCCGTGTTGCTCGTGGTATGTCAATTCGAACCAATTCCAGGCCAACGGATTCCGCTATTTTGCCAAAGTATTGATCGGTTGGTATCATGATGCCTTGCAGTATGCTGTTCCCGATAACGACCAGTGCCGTGGCATTTGGTTTCATGACGTGCTTCATAGCCCTCGCAAAGGCATGGCAATCGTTGAAATAGGAGGCCGCATAGTTAGCCCATCCGTTGCCACCATAAACACCTCTTTCGGGCTTGAGTTTTCTGAGCGCATCCAATCGCTCTTCCAAATCCGTGTCTGGCAGAGAGAACTCCAGGTCTAGCCTTTCCTGGTCGCGCACGGTCTGCCAGTACTTGCCGAAGTTCGAGCGTTCAAGGGGCTTCAAATCTTCAGGGCGCTTTGCGTAGCCCAACCAGTATAGTTGTGGGCGGGTGTTTCGGTTGTAATGATAGTTGTTCAGATACGGCGGTGATGTCACTATCAAGTCGACCGATTCAGGGCTCAGGTATCTTTGATACTCGAAGAAGGAATCATTGATGACTCGTGCGCTTGCTGGCTCTTCTGGCAGATTCTGCTTGAACCAGCGGATGTCTTCTGCCATCTCCAAGAGTTTGCTCAAGATGGTTCGACCAACCGGAAAATCGTGAATCTCTGGTTTGCCAGCGCTTACTCGCCTGCCTAGACTTGGTTCGTATGAGTAGTTTGAGTAACGCACCATTGTTGAAGCAAAGGCCAACCTGAACAAGTCCTGCATATCGGAGTCGTCAATAGTGTTGATGAAATCCTGCAGTATCAGGACCTTGCGCAATACCTTTGGACTATAGAACTCAGACCTGGTTCTGAATCCTTTTGGAGGAGCACTTTCCGGTGTATAATTATCTGAAATCTTGTCGCTATAGAAGACCTGGAATCTAGAGATTTCATCATACAGTCTTTCGATATTAACTTTATGAGCACTAGTCTTTAAGCGACAAGCCTGAGCTGCATACGGGTTGATCTCAAATCCAATTGCATTATGTCCAAGTAAGACTGCTTCTACAAGTGTGGTGCCTACACCGGCAAACGGGTCTAGCACGGTCCCTTTGGCCTTTAGGTACTTGTCCAGGACATCCCGAACGAAACTACTTGAGAAACCGGCGATCCACGGCACCCACCTGTGTACGGGTCGGGTTTTGTTGCTGGCGAATGAGGGATCGCTGAAGTGGGAACTGCCATTGTCCGGTGTCGAGGCAAGTTGCTCCACATCAAATTCGAATAGCCTGAGTTGCCTTGCTCGATAACTCATCGTGAGTGCTCCGTTTTAGCACTGTTTATTCCGAGCGCGAGGTCGAACGAACGACTTGCCCAAGGTGGTATTCAGGACGGAGTTCCCTTAACACGCTGTTCATTTCCTGGCGCTCCTTCTCGTCGCTTAACACACAGGCGAAATCATCGAAACTGAGGATAATGACTTGCGGGATTCCGCGACGCTCAACGATGTAGCGAGTATGATTGCGCGTGACGTCATCAACAACCCGACCGAAGTTGTTCTGAGCTTTTGTTGAACTTATGCTTTTTGTGGTCATTTAGACCTCCGCCCGATTTATCCAAAATGGCTAACTTGGCTATGTTATACCGAACATAAGTTTCTTTGTCAAGTACCGCCGAGAACTGGGTGGGGCATTGACGAACCTGCTTGTGCAGTATTTGAGGACGGTCTGTTCAAGGGGACGTTGGGGCGGCCTGTCTACGAGATTGTGATGTCTGACTTTGAAACTAGGGCTTACAGGATGACGGAACGTGCCGCGCCGTATATCAGTGGTCGAGAATGATCAGCACCGCACTCTTCACCCGCCTGGCGCTCCCGCCATTACCTGCGGGTGTGCTTACACGAGACGGAGGCGGGCTACGAGGCGACGCTGACCGGCGACCAGGACTCCGGCATCCTCAACTCGCTGGTGCAGGCCGACGGGTTGGCGATCATCCCGGAGGAGGCGGATCGTCTGCCGGCGGGGGCGACGGTGCAAGTGATTCTGCTGGACTGAGCAGACTTTCAGCAGAATGGTGAAAGGGTTAGCAAATGCAGACCAGGAACCTTGATGTCCAATTTGCCCGTGGTGCTGGATTAATTCAGAAGTTGACCGAAGAGCGGCTCGGACTGTTGCGCAACGCACACCAGAGCGGCCTTGCACGTACCCAGCTTGAAGACTGGGAGGATCTTGGTAAAGCCGAACAATCTGTCCGACAAGAGTACGCTGAGCGCTATTTGTTCGAGTTGCTTCAAAACGCTAACGATGCCATCAAGGACTGGATCGATCTGCATCCTGACCAAGAAAGAGATGCTGACCATCGCGTTCGCCTGGTACTAACCCTGAACTCCTTGCTTGTGGCGAATACTGGCGAACCTTTCCGTGAGAACAATGTTCGCAGTATCTGCCGACTGGGTAAGACGACGAAAAGTGCCAGCAAACGTGTTGGGCACAAAGGAATAGGGTTCAAGTCGGTTCTGGGCATCACTGAGACCCCGGAGATTTACTCCGACTGCTATGCCTTTGGTTTCAGTAGTTCTGAGTGTGAAAAAGCTATCCAGAAGATTGTTGGAAAGGAATGGACAGTAGACTTTCCTCTCCCCATTCATCGTTTCCCCTTCCGACGGCGATTACGACAAGTGCCGACCGACGAACGTATAGTTATTGAGGCTCTGTTCGCTGATGATTATGTCACTGTTATTCGGCTGCCACTGTCAATACCCTGGGAGACGGTTGCAAAGCGAATGCGACGCGATCTGACTCCCAAGGTATTGCTCTTTCTTAACGCTATTAAGCAATTGGAAATGGCCTATCCCTCAGGGGAGAACATTGCCTACTGGAGGCAAATCCATCAAGACACTGACAGGCCAAACAACAGTGAGAGCTACCAGATAAGTCTGCGGTCTGATGCCAGTGGAGAAGCTGAAATTGATTCACGTTGGCTAATCCTAAAACCTGATCAAGTTGAGATCAAAGATCGAAACCTAATATCGCAATTCGGCGAATCCTGGCAAGAGGTTGAGCGAGTCGGCTTTTCGATAGCCTTTCCTCTTGACTTGACCGGTCAAACATTCCAGGCCAGCGGTCAATCTTACCCCTTCTATGTATACTTTCCTACCGAGGAAGACAGCGGCTTTCAGTTTCTCATCAACGCTGATTTTTACATCGGCACATCGCGTAAGCATATTCCCAACGAGCCCTTCAATCGTTGGCTGAGTGAACAACTGGCATTCTACCTGGCCGATAAGGGGGTGGATGAACTTGTTCGTTGGTTTCCTGATAATCCAGCTACAGTGGATATTCTGGCACCGGTGCGGGATACGCATGGCGAATTTGACGAGCATTTTCGCGGTAAGTGCTTGGAATGGCTGAGGACAGCCAGTTTGGTACCACTGGGCAAGAAACGCTATGCTATGCCAGAACGAATCCGTATGACACCCGAAGGGGCCAATGCGATCTCCTTTCGCCAATTCTTCAAAGACCTCAGTCGTGGCGCCGGCTGGTCTTTCCCAATGCTGGCTGTTGAGGAAGCGGAAGAAGAGCGGGCTGGACGAGGTCGCCCATTCTTACTGGATGTTGGCACGGCTCGCTTGAGCGTACAAGAAGCACTTGACACGCTAAGAGATGGCCCCTCTGTCCCCACCGATGAATGCGGTTCCTTTTTCGCTTTCTTGGCTGAGTGGTGGCAATCACTGCCCCACAGTGAACGCAATGGCTTTGTCGCCCAGCTCAGGAATTGTCGCATCATACCTACCACCCGTGGATGGAAACGACCGGACGGGAGCCTTATCTTCCAAGGCCTCGGGGATGAAGATGTAATCGCCCCAGAAGGCTTCGACTTCGATGTTGTGAACACTGCTGCCTATGGTGAAACTGGCCAATATGACCCACAGTATCGGCTCTTGAAAGAGCTGGGTGTGGCCGACTACAGATCGAGAGAGATTATTCGCCAAGCCATTATGCCGGCTTTTGAGTCGCCAGAACGATTCACTCGGCTCAGTACGGAATCCATCACTCAGGTCTATCAGTTCCTGAAGAACTACCTGGAAACTCGGCGCGGCGGCGACAGAGTCATAGACAATCGAGTCGGCGCAGTGTTGCTTCCGGCCTTTCGCCCAGCAGAGCCTGCCAAACGTGAATGGCAGCGGGCCGATGAACTCTACTTTGCTCAATGCTGGACCGACACAGACGATCTGGAGGTCATCTATGGTGGGTTCGAGGACGTGTTTTTCCTAGGAGAGCCTGATTTCCTTGATAATCTGGACCAGGATGCCAAAGATGGGTGGTATTATTTCTTTGAGTGGCTGGGCGTGAGCTATGCTCCAAGATTGCGCGAGGCACGGCACCTATCCACTGAGCCGGCTGCACCATACGAGTTCAATCTTATCCTCACCGAACATCCCCACGCCACCGGAGCATACTGGGGGGTTTACCTCGAACGGTACGGGGAGCAGTTCGTCTGCGACAATCCCAAACATCCCCACAAAACGTATCGGCTTCTCGAATCCTATGTCCTGCACAAGTTTGATGACCTGGTGGCGAGGGGCGATCCTGTCCCTCTGATGCGACTCTTCAAGTTACTCGGACACTTCTGGGCAGAGCGATACCTACCTCACCGGCAGGTTAAGATCCGGTGTAACCGCATATCCTGTGCTCAAAGCCGCCAGATACCAGCCTATTTCTACTTTGCTCTGCGCGAGGCGTCATGGGTGCCAGCAATGATCCCACTGGAGGAAGGGACTTACCAATTGCTTCCGCCCCGTGAGGTTTGGACCTTGGGCGAAGCTGAGCCGCCAACAGTGCAATGGATGGTGCCTGTACTGTCTCAACAATTCCGTACCGATGATTTCGCCACTCTGTGCAGCGATGTGGGAATGATGAGCTCAGCCCGCGCTAGTTTCAGTGACTACCTGGCTCTGCTTCAACGCCTGCCAGACCTCTACCCCTTGGATCATCCTGGCCTCGATGACGCGACACTGACCACATGGCAGCGCTCGGTGCGCGCGGTCTTCAACTGGCTGTGCGAAAGGATGTACACTATCATCAGCGGGCACAGTGGGGATGTGCCTGATCGCCCTGATGCGCTCAAGGTTCTGGCCTTTCGCGGCGATGAGATGTGTTATGCTGATGTGGACGACGTTGTGTACCCTGACGACCCATACCTTGAAGTCCAATGGTCTGATGCTTGTCTTTACCTCAAGATTGACGAGGACTATGGTCCCTTGCGCGGCTGGCTAGGAGTGGATGCGCTATCTACTCGGGTGCATAGTGAACCAGACCCGTCACCTGACCTGCCTCGGGAGACAGAAGGGCTTAGAGCACGATATCGAGCGATGCTGCCGTACTTCTTGGCCCTTGTTGAGGACAAACAGCCGTCCAAGTTCGAGCGACAAGTGCTACCTCGACTTCAGAGATTGCAGATACACGTCGTGGAGGAACTCATTATCCGCCAAGCACTGAGCGGAGATAACAACCGCTCCAAAGAAGTCGCTGAGGATGTCTACCTGGAAACTGAGGACATCACACTTTCCACTGGCGGCCGTGCACGGGCCGGACATCTCTTCATCCGACAGTCAGCACTACCCAACTGGGATCTGCTGGGCGATCCAGTAGCATCGTACATCGAGATCAAGACTTTGGCTGATGCTTTCATTACCCTCTTCAACCGTGACGACGATGGCCGACGGCGTTTTCTGCAAGCGAAAGGTGCTGAAGCAAAATTGGTGCGTGCTTGGCAGCTACTTGGTCAACCGGTCAGTGATGACCGGCCAACCTCAGCGATTGCCGAAGAGGAAGTGGAGAGACTGAAGGAAAAGCTTCGGGAAGATGTCATGAAAAAGAAAAAGCACGATGCAGATGTGGCAGTAGACACGGGCACCAAACCGGCTGTGCCTGAGCCAGACGCTGGGAGGACACAGGAGGGCGAGGAGCGAGATGGGGGAACTGCGTTGCCTCCTGGGGAGAAACTGGTGCCGTCATTCGAGTTCCCTGCCTTTGATGTAATACACCTGAATGTAACGACCTACATTCCCGGCAGCGGGGAGGCTCCAAAGAAGCAGGTTATCATCGGAGGTAATGGTGGAATCGGTGGCAGTCCTGCACTGGTTGATTGGAAAGCCAAACAGGCTTGGCGTGAGGCTATAGGCAAACGGGGCGAGGTCTTCGTCAATATGGTAGAAAGGCAACATCTGCAGGATATGGGCTTTGATCCTGACACCTACCTGAAATGGATCTCTGCTGAAGATGAAGCAGCGGATCATGACTTCGAGTCGGTGGATGAACTGGGTCAGGCTATCATCATTGAGGTTAAGACAACGGCCGGCGCCGATACAAGCATCCGCATTTCACGGCGGGAATTTCAGCGCGCCGTAATCGCCGGATCACGCTATTGGCTCTACTATGTCACCCACGCGGATACAGCCAGTCCCCATCTGTACCGATACCAAGATCCTATCAGGCTTTGGCTCAATGGCGAAATAGCCCTCGAGTTTGATCGGATGATCATGACTCTCCCGAGACTGGGACACTCATTGTAAGCCGATATCCTGCTATTCGGTGGACAGGACAATGAGCCCAGACCGAATTCTAGCGATTGACGTCGGCGCCGGCATCTAGGACATCCTGCTCTGGGAGGCCAGCCAGCCGATGGAGAACGCGTCAACTTGGTGATGTGACCAAATGACAAGTGACAAATCCGAAATCCCAAATCCGAAATCCCGAATCCCCAGGCGGGTGTACCGTTTCCTGGCCCGGATGGACGTGGCTGCCGTCCTCATCGCCATCGTGCTGCTGCTGGCCGTTCTCGGCTCATTCTTCCCGCAACTCCCGCCGACGATTGCCGCCGATCCCGAGCGGCTGGCGCGTTGGGAGACGGCCGTGCGTGCCAGGTACGGCGCACTGACAGACTTGCTGTCCGCGAGCGGGGCCTTTCGCTGCTTTCGCTCCCCCGTCTTCCTGGTGCCCGTGGCGCTCCTTGCGCTGGCGACGCTGGTGTGCACACTCGACCGCTGGCGGGGACTGTGGCGGCGGGCCTTCCACCAGCCAGTGCGCTGCTCCGATACCGCGCTCGACACCGCACTCCACACCACCAGCCTGACTTTATCTCCCCCCCTCGTAGGGGGGGCTGGGGGGGGTATCATGCGCGAGAGCCTGGAACAGCGGGGCTTCCGCGTGCGAACGACTGAAGTCGTTACTACGAATGGTTCGCTTATCTACCTGCGGGGCGACCGCAACCGGCTGGCTCCCCTGGCGACGCTGGTCACCCATCTGGCGGTGCTGCTTCTGCTGCTGGGGGCGGCGCTGAGCAGCGGGTATGGCTGGCGCGAGGAGGTCACCATCGGGCCGGGCGAGACGGCCGAGGTCGGGCACGGGAGCAATCTGGCGCTGCGCAACGAGGGGTTCACCATCGCGCGCTACCCCGACGGCAGCGTCGCCTCCTACGAGGCCGAAGTGACCATCGCCGAAGGAGGCCGGGAAGTGAAGCGCAGCCGCGTGCGGGTCAACGAGCCGCTGTTCTACGGCCCCGTCAGGCTGTATCTGCAAGCCTACGCAGAGTCGCCGGACGGATATAGCGTGACCCTGCTGGCCGTGCACGATCCAGGCTACGGCGTGGTCATCGCGGCGGGGTTCCTGCTCCTGTTGGGGCTGACCGTGAGTTTCAACTTCCCCCACTGCTGGGTGCACGCGCGGATCGAGCCGGAGGGGATGCTGCGCCTGGCCGGGCGGGCCGACCGGCGGGCCTGGGGCTTTGGGCGCGAGTTTGAGACGCTGGTGAAGGAACTCAGGCACGCGGTGGAGGGCGAAAGGGAGGACACGGGTTGACTACGCGCTTTCAACTTTCCGCCGGTGGGGTGGTCTGCCGCCGCAGTCCAGCCGGGCAACTCGAGGTCGCGCTCATCGCCACCCAGGGAGGCGAGCGCTGGGGGCTGCCCAAGGGATTGGTGGAGAAAGGGGAGTCGCTGGAGGAGACGGCGCTGCGCGAGGTGCGCGAGGAGACTGGGTTGGAGGCCGAGAGTGTCAAGCGGTTGGAGCCCATCGAGTACTGGTTCTGGTGGGACGAGGACGGCCAGAAGGTGCGCTATCACAAGAAGGTCTACTACTTCCTGATGGCCTACCGGGGCGGCGACGTCGCCCAACACGATTTCGAGGTCGAGGACGTGCGCTGGTTCCCGCTTGACGAGGCCGTCGAACGGGCCAGTTACCGGACGGAGCGGAAGGTGCTGCAACAGGTGAAGGAGCTGGTGGAGAGCGTGGTGTGACTGAGGTTCCTTCGCTCTATGAGAGGCGTAGACGCTAAAGTATGCTCGAAGGGGACGTGCCGTCCCCGTACGTGGTGTCGAGAGAATGCACTACCCCCCCCCATAAGTGGGACGCGGACGACACGTCCGCTTTGAGCATCTCACTAATTTGAGGAGAGCCTATACGGGTAGGATGAAATGCTCACATTGACATACGTCTTGCTCTGGCTGGCGCTGGTTGCTTACGTCGTGCACGTGGCGACTGAGAGACGCTGGGCGGGCTGGGGGGCGACGGGACTGACCGTCGTCGCCTGGGGCCTGCTGACGGCGGGACTCGTCCGGCGCGGGCTGGCGGCCGGCCACTGGCCGCTGGCCAACCGCTACGAGTTCGCCCTCTGCTTCGTCTGGGCCATCGTCACCGTCTACTTGCTGCTGGAGGCCAGTTGGCGCGAGCGGCGGACGGGTGCCTTCGTGCTGGCTGTCGCGTTGCTGGTGGCGACCTACGCCGTTACCCGTTCCTCCGCCGAGAAGGGCCTTATGCCGCTGCCGCCGGCGCTGCGTTCGGTCTGGCTGCAGGTGCACGTCCTGACCGTGATGGTGGGGTACGCCGCCTTCGCGGTGGCCGCCGGGCTGGGAGTGATGCGGCTGGTGCAGCGGACGGCTCCCTCCCTCGTAGAGGGGAGCGGGGAGGGTACTCCCTCCCTCACAGGGGGGGGCGGGGGAGGTAAGACTCCCCCCCTCACAGGGGGAGGCGGGGGAGGTAAGACTCCCCCCCTCGTAGGGGGGGCTGGGGGGGGTATGGAACGTGCCGTGGCGCTGGGCTTCCCCTGGCTGACGCTGGGCATCCTCACCGGTGCCATCTGGGCGCAGAATGCCTGGGGGCGCTACTGGGGCTGGGACCCCAAGGAGACCTGGGCACTCATCACCTGGTTATGGTATCTGCTCTTCCTGCACGTGCGCCCGCTGCGTTCCTGGCGTGGCAAACGATTGGCCTGGCTGGCCATAGCCGGTTTCGGCCTGGTGCTGTTCACCTTTATCGGCGTGCCCTGGCTGGTGCGCACCGTGCGCCTGGAGAGCCTGCACGGATACTAATGCGTGTTACGTGTTGCGTGAGGTGAGAGATGAGAGGGATCACACGACGGCGGTTTCTGCTTGGTGGCGGGGCGCTGGTCGCCTGTGGGGTGGGGGCGGCTGCCGGATTGAGCGGCAACCGTTGGTGGGAGCGTCCGCCGGAAGGCGTGGAAGGGCCGCTGGCGGTCGAGACGCCTACCCGCTGGTCGGTCGAGGCGCGCTACTATACTTCAACCGCAGAGAGCGGCACCCTCAACTGTGCTGCCTGCCACGGCACGATGGAGGAGCCATTGCCCGTCTCCTACTGCCACCTGCCTGAGCATCACGGCACCTTCGTCAAATGCAACCTCTGTCCCAATGAGTGCATCATCGCCGATGGGCAGCGGGGCCGCTGCCGCGTGCGCGAGAACCGGGGCGGCCGGCTGTACTCGATGGTCTACGGCAACCCCTGCGCGGTGCACGTTGACCCCATCGAGAAGAAGCCCTTCTACCACTTCTTGCCCGCCGCCGCCGCCTTCTCTATCGCTACGGCCGGATGCTGTCTATCCTGCCTCTACTGCCAGAACTGGACTATCTCCCAGGCTGCGCCCGAGGACACGCAGAACGCCGACCTGCCGCCAGAGGACGTGGTGCGCTACGCGCAGCAGTACAACGCGCCGGTGATTGCCTACACCTACTCGGAGCCGGTCATCTTCTACGAGTACATGCTGGCGACGGCGCGGCTGGCGCGGGAGGCGGGGCTGCGCAGCGTCGTCATCTCTTCCGGCTATATAAACCCAGAGCCGCTGCGGGAACTGTGCCAGGCGGTGGACGCGATCAAGATTGACCTGAAGGGGTACGACGAAGAGTTCTATCGCAAGGTCTGCGGCGGGGAGCTGGAGGCGGTGCTGGAAGCCATCCGCACTGTCTACGAAAGCGGCGTGCACCTGGAAATCGTCAACCTGGTCGTGCCAACGCTCAACGACGACCTGGATCAACTGCGGGCGCTGTGCCGCTGGGTAGTCGAGACGCTGGGCCACGACGTGCCGCTCCACTTCAGCCGCTTCTACCCGCAGTACAAACTGACCAATCTGCCGCCGACGCCGGTGGAGACGCTGGAGCGGGCCTGGGAGATGGCGCGAGAGGAAGGGGTCAAGTTTGCCTACATCGGCAACGTGCCCGCCCACGCGGCCAACCACACTTACTGCCCTGCCTGCGGCGAGGTGCTCATCCGCCGCGAGGGATACAGTGTGGTAGAGTATCACATCGTGAATGGCGCGTGCGAGTTCTGCGGCGAGCCCATCCCTGGCGTCTGGTGGCCCGGGGAGCCGCAGGGCCAGCCGGTGGAAGTGCCACCCGGGCCGCCGGATCAGTGAACTGGATGCCGGATACTCGATGCTCGAATTGGGGAGGAAGAACTTGAAACCCGAAACCTGCAACCCGAAACCGTTCCTCGTGTTAGCACTCTCTTTCTTGCTTCTCTCCGCCTGTGCTGCACCGACGACCGCGCCAACGGTGGAGGCCACAGCAACACCGCTTCCCCCACCCGCCGCATTCCTCTCCCCCACCGTGCCTCCCGGCCGTATCCGCCCCGCCGTCGTCGCTGGCTCCTGGTACCCCGGCGACCCAGACGAACTGGCGAGGATGGTGGACGGCTTCCTGGCGGCGGTCGAGTCGGCGGACGGCGCGCCCATCGGCCTCGTCGTGCCCCACGCTGGCTATGTCTACTCCGGACAGGTCGCCGCCTATGGCTTCAAGCAACTGGAGCAAGGGGAGTACGACGTCGCCGTCATTATCGCCTCCGACCACCAGCCGCCCATCTCCAACCTCATCTCCGTCTGGGCAGAGGGGGGCTTCGAGACACCACTGGGAGTGGTGCCGGTGGACGTGGAACTGGCCCAGGTGCTGGTGGAGGCCGATCCTCGCATCACCTTTGCCCCCGCCGCCCACGAGGGAGAGCATCCCATCGAGATCGAACTCCCCTTCCTCCAGCGGGTGTGCCCCGGTTGCAGCATCGTGCCGATCTTGATGGGCGCCGACGACGATGAGACAGTGCAGGCACTGGCAGATGCGCTGCTTGCGGCGCTTCCCGGCCGGCGGGCCGTAGTCATTGCCTCCTCCGACCTCTCCCACTACCCCGCCTACGACGATGCGCTCACCGTGGACGGGGCCACGCTGGGAGCCATCGAGACTTTCGACCCGGCGCGGGTGCGGGAGACGACGGACGGACTGATGCACGCTGGCTTCTCCAACCTGGTCACCTGCGCCTGCGGCGAGGGAGCCATCCTGGTGACGATGCGCGTCGCAGCGGGGATGGGGGCTGATACCGCCACTGTTATCCACTACGCCAACGCCGGCGACGTCAGTGGTGACCACAGCAAGGTCGTCGGCTACGGGGCGGTGATGTTCTGGCGCTACGAGCCGCCCGACCTGACGGAGGCCCGGCGGGAGGAACTGCTGAGCCTGGCCGGCACGACCATCGGGAAATACCTGGAGACGGGGGAGATCCCCGACTACGAGACGGACGACCCGGCGCTGACCCGCCGCTCGGGGGCCTTCGTCACACTGAAGGAGCAGGACCAACTGCGCGGTTGCATCGGCCACATGCGGGCGGACACACCGCTGTACCGTGTGGTGCAGGAGATAGCCGTCTCCGCTGCCACTTCCGACCCGCGCTTCCCCCCTATGGCGGCCGACGAACTTGACAAGGTGAGCATCGAAATCTCGGTCCTCTCGCCGCTGCGCCGCATCACCGACATAGATCAGATTAAGGTCGGCACGCACGGGCTGGTGGTTGTGCAGGGGGGACGGCAGGGGGTACTGCTGCCGCAGGTGCCGGTCGAGCAAGGGTGGGATCGGGAGGAGTTTCTGGAGAACCTGTGCCTCAAGGCCGGGCTGCCCTCCGATTGCTGGACCGGCCGGCCGGCGCTGTATGCGTTCACGGCAGTAGTGTTTGGGGAGGAGTAGCGGGGCGCACCGAAAAGGGGGGCAGGCGGACGTGAATCCGCCTGCCTACAGGATTCGCCATGTTATCCCCGGACGTTTGTCTCCTCCGCTACGAGCCGCCCCTGAGCACCACCGGCAGGTAGAGATAGTGCCTGGTAATCGGCGGTAGAGCCATCCTCTCCTCCTCCGGCTTCTCGGCGGTCACGGGGGCCTCGGGCGCCTGGAGGATTCCCACGTCTCCTTGTGCCGCCTTCCATCCTGCCGAGGATGAAACTGCCCCTTCCTCAAGCCTGAAGGTGTAGTGCGCCGGGTCGCTTGCGCTGGGGTTGTGGACCTCGATGTGGTAGATCCCCTTCAGGGTGTTGTTGATGACCACCGCCTCCTGCACCGTGCCGGTGTGGTTGCTGGCGTAATCCGGAGGCCCAGCCCAGTTCCCCGGTTTCCACACGTATAGGTCGGCATCACCCTTGGTGGGGCTGACGATGAGGGTGGTGGTGATGCCGGGGGTGAACTCCATCCGGTAGACCTGCACGTCTTCCGGCCCTAGAGTTTCGCCTCCGGCAGGGATGTAGTTGATGATATCCCAGGCGGGTTCGAGGGAGACGTTACCGGCTATATCGGCGAAGTAGGCGATGGGATACTTGGCCCCAGCGCCGGAGCTCAGCGTCCAGGTGTAAGGGGTGGTGTAGGGAATCCAGCCTAACTGCTTCACCGGGACCCAGCGCCCCACCTCGTAGACGAACTGCACCTCGACGATGTACATTGAGACCACGCCCGTGTCATCCTGGGCATCCAGGGTGATGGTGACGTCGGTCGCGTAGGTGATCTCGGCACCCTCGTTGATGGTGATGACGCCGGTGGGCGGGGTGATGTCCGATGAGAGCGGCAGGAAGTTGACCTCCCGCCAGGCCACGTTGTTTTCCTCGTTGTCTTCGCTGATTTTGCCGTCCGGGTCAACCTTGGCATAGAGTTTATGGATGCCGGAGAGCCCTGTGGTATCCCAGGCATTGGGCTTCCAAGCCACCCTTACGCTGAACGGAGGAATCGGGCTGGTGGTGGCAGTGCAGATGAGAGTGCCTCCCAGGTCTGGGTTGCCATCGTAAAAGTGCACTTCCACGTCCGGGCGAGGGTTCTTCCACAGGTTATGGACGTTGACGCCCACTGTCACCAGGTCGCCGGCGTGGATGCTGGCGGGGAGAGTCCAGATGTCGTTGCCGTCCACGGCCAGGTCATTGCTTTCGGTCATCGCTTTGGGATAGGCCGAGGCGTAACCGATGCGCCATGTGCCGGCGGTGTCCTGTCCAGCGTAGAACATCTTGTACTTACCCGAGTAAATGACGGCTGGTTCGTCCACGGCCTGGCTATCCCAGTCGTCAGTGTCGCCGGGGCCGAGCATCGGGTTGCGGGCGTACAGTTTCGTCCACACCACCCCATCATTCGAGAGGGCGTAGCCGATGCGCTTCGTCCAGGCAGCGTTCATCCCCACGTAGAACATCTCATATCTGTTTTCCCTCTCGATCACGAAGGGAGCCATCACGCCGTTTTCGTCCCAGGAACCGAAGACGCCCGGTTCCAGGACGGGGTTGCCCTCGTATTTCGCCCAACTGGTGCCATCCGTAGAGGTGGCATAGCCGATGCGCCAGACTCCCGCCGCATCCTGCCCGGCGTACCACATCTTGTAGGTGTAGGTGTACACGCAGGATGGGCCAACGTCGCTCTGGATGGATGTGCCCCCGATGGGGGTTTTTTCCTTGATGACTACAGGCGAGCGCACGCCTTTCCCGTCCCACTCGCTGGGGTAACCCGGCCCCAGGACGGGGTTATTGTCGTATTTCTCCCACTCACCTGCCGAGAGACTTGGTAGGGTGGCATAGCCTATCCGCCAGGTGCCGGTTGCATCCCGACCCGAGTACCACATCTTGTAGTAGCCTTCTTGTTGGTCGTAGAGTACCGTGGGGGCGAAGATGCGGTCGCTGTCCCAGTCACCGGCGTCGCCCGTCTGCAGGACACGGCTTCCGTCCCCCTTATTCCAGGAGGTGAGGCCTGGTCCAAAGGCGTGGCCAAACCCTGTACCGTAGTCACCGGTTTCACCTTCACCCAGGCCCATGTACAGCATAAACCACCACCCACAGGTACCTTTCCACTCGGAGACAGCCGGGCTTCCGACCCCTCCGGCATCCCATTCGCCGCTGTTGCCCTCTGAGAGAATAGGATTAGCCTGACCTTTCGTCCAGGGACCTGGGGGATTTCCTGCACCGCCTGGTTCGCAGGCCCGGGTGGAACTGGAGGCCAGGCCACCCAGGATTAGTGTCAGCAAGGCGGTGGCGAGAAGAAACCCACAACCTAAGTAGATTTTCCGTTTCATCGTAGTCCTTTCGTAATGGTGATTGACACGCTAGTCAGTGCTACAGCCTCATCTATGACCAAGAACCCCGGTTTCTGCCCTGAGGACACCTGGCACGGCCTACGAACTGCGTTCCGGGGACGTTATCGTGCCAACGACTGCTGAGAAACTGAGGTTCTGGAGGCTCTCTCGGCGGAGTGTGGTGCTAGTTTCCGGTATGAAATGCCGTAGGGAGGCTCTTCAGGGCTGAGGTCGGTGTCTGGAAGCGTCTCCTGCCCCGTATATGACGGCCTGTATTGGAGCCAGGAGAGTTTTGCACCGAATACTAGATTGGCTCAGTATACCAAACAGATACTTTCAAGTCAATAGTACCTTGCTACCATAGTAACTGCTCTAGTCACTACTCGGCCTAGCCGTACAAACCGTTTCCCGGGCTCGCAGCCACCGTCTCTGGGGGCGTCGTGGGCAAGAACACCCTGTTAGAAACTGTGACCCGCTGCATGGGACGTCCCCGGGACGGGGACTTCGAGCATTAGGGTGAGTAATCACCTGCTCTAAGTATAAGAAGGCTGAGTTGAGTGCTTGCTCATCTTGTGGTATCATAGCCTTGCGGTAACATTTCAGTTTTACGAGGGAAGAGATGGTCAGCGAAGAAGTGTGGGGCTGGAGCAAGGCGGGGGTTTCCCAATGTACCAGATTCCCAAGTCCGGAGGAGCCATGATGAAACTGAGACCTGGGCGCAGAGACTTCCACTATCTGATCATCGTTGCGATGCTGGCAAGCGGCCTCTACGTGACGATCAGCGGACTGGTGACCGATCTCTTTGGCCTGCACCAGTTTGCCCTCCACCGCTACGCGGGCTACGCCTGCGCCGGTCTGGCCGTACTGCACCTGGCCCTCAACTGGGGGCGAGTCGTGGCCTATCTCAGGCGGCGGCTGGGTCGGCCGGAGCGCCGGGAGCGCCCGGCGGCCTGGCCAACTAAGCGCGCACTGCTGCTGGGCCGGCGCCAACTGCTCGTCTCCGCCCTGGCGGCCGCGGGGGGCTTTGTGCTGGGGTGGCTGATCCCCGGCCGGCGGCCGGCGGAACTTCCCTACGAGGCCGCCGACGTCGGCGAGTTGTACCACCAGTGGAGCAAGCCGGGCACCTCGCAGGCGCTGGGAGCGGTGCTGGACTGGGGCGGGCAGCCGGAGCGCGCCAAGACCTACGCTGGCGCGGAACGGACTGCGCTCCCTGATCCCCACGGCACCCGGGGGCTGAGCCTGGAGGAGGTGATCGAGACGCGCCGCTCCATCCGCAACTACTGCGCCGAACCGCTGTCGTCGGAGGAACTCTCGCGCCTCCTGCACGCCGCTCAGGGCATCACCGAACAGCGGTGGGGCTTCCGCGCCGCCCCCTCGGCCGGTGCTCTCTATCCTATCGAGCTGTACGCAGTGGTGCAGGACGTCGCGGGGCTGGAGCCGGGGATCTATCATTACGCTGTGCAGGAGCACGAGCTGGAGTTGCTCCAGTCTGGAGACTTCCGCGCCGCTGTAATGCAGGCTGGGCTGTGGCAGGATTTTCTCGGACAGGCCAATGTCTGCTTCGTCCTCTCGGCCATTTTCCAGCGCACGCGCTGGAAGTACCGCGAGCGCACCTACCGCTACATCATGCTGGAGGCAGGGCACATCGGGCAGAACCTCTACCTGGCGGCTACCTCGATGGGGCTGGGGGCCTGCGCCGTCGGCGCGTTCCTCGACGACGATCTCAACGACCTGCTGGGGCTGGACGGCAGGGAGGAAGCGGCGCTTTACGTCATCACAGTGGGAAAGGTATGAGTGTGAGGGGAGGGCCTGGAGGTGTCATGATGAGGCTTGCTCTCGCCGCCGTTGGCTTCACCTCGACTATCGCGCAGGTCGTGCTGATGCGCGAACTGGTCGCCACTTTCTACGGCAACGAGTTGCTGTTCGGGCTGGTGTTGGCCGCCTGGCTGGCCTGGGTGGCGGCCGGTTCGTGGGGGTTGGCCCGGCTGCCCCCCCTTTCCTCCCCCCCAATGGGGGGGACAGAGGGGGGGCAGAGGACTTTCGCGGCGGGGCTGGCGCTCGCGGCGGTGCTGCTCCCGGCACAGATCGGTCTCGTGCGCGGCGTGCGGACGCTGCTGGGGGTCACGCCGGGGGCCCTCGTCGAATTCGGGCCAATGGTGGGGGCGGTGGTGTTCATCCCGGCCCCGCTGTGCCTGCTGGCGGGCTTTCTGTTCACACTGGGGACGCGGCTGACCGTCGAGCGGGGCGGCATTGCAGGCCAGGCCTACGTCTGGGAGAGCGCCGGTGCCGTCGTCGGCGGAGCGCTCTTCAGTTTCGCCTTCATCCGCTATCTAGACCCCTTCCAGACCGCACTCCTCGTCAGCGCCGTCAACCTGGCCACCGCCCTGTTCATCTACCTGCTCACTCGCCTCTCCACCTCCACGCTCCCACACCTCCACACCCTCTTGCTTCTCTGTTTCCTGGCTCTCTTGCTCGCCTGCTCCCTCCCCCTGGGCCGCTTCCTCCACCACACCACCCTCTGCTGGCAGTGGTCCGACCTGGCTTTCGCCGCCGATTCCCCTTATGGCCGCCTCACCATCCAGGCCCGCGACGGACAACGCATCTTCTTCGAAAACGGCCTGTTGGCATTCGAGACCCAGGGGACGTTTCCCGAGGAGGTGGCCCATTTCCCGCTGCTGGCGCACCCTGACCCGCAGGAGGTACTGCTTGTCGGTGGGGGTGTGGCCGGGGATGTGCGCGAAATTCTCAAGCACCCCGTTGCCGGCGTGACCTACGTCGAACTCGACCCGCTGCTGATCGAAGCGGCCCAGGCATATCTCCCCCTGGAGGACGCCGCCGTCCTGGATGATCCCCGCGTCACGCTGGTTCTCACCGACGGCCGGCTGTACGTCAAAACGACTCGGCGCAGCTTCGACGTCGTCATCCTCGACCTGCCCGAACCGGCCACTGGCGCGCTCAACCGCTTCTACACCTGCGAGTTCTTTGAGGAAGTGCTCGCGGTGCTCAACCCCGGCGGCGTCTTTGCGCTGGGGCTGCCCTCGGCGGAGAACTACTGGAGCCCGGAACTGGCGCGACGCAACGGCAGCGTCTACCATACGCTGCGGGCGGTCTTCCCGGAGGTGGTGGTGCTCCCCGGCGGACACAATTTCTTCCTCGCCTCCGGCGCCCCCCTGGAGGCCGACCCCGCCGTGCTGGTGGGACGGCTGGCCGAACGCGGCATCGAGACCCGTTGGGTGAGGCCGGGCTACGTCGAGTACGTCTTCACCACCGACCGCTTCGCCCAGGTGCGGGCGGAACTTGCAGCGACGGCGGGGGTGCGGCTCAATCGTGACCTGACGCCCATCTGCTACTACTATGACCTGGCGCTGTGGCTCTCACGCTTCTACCCTTCGACAGGCTCAGGGCAGGCCCCAATCCTGCGGGGGGCCTTCGAGAGCGCCAGCCTGGTCAGCCTGTGGTGGGTGGCTGTGCCGCTGGCGCTGGTCGTGCTGCTGGTGCGCTGGCGGTCCGGCTCGGTCCGAGACCGGCCAGAGCGTTGGGCCGTCCCGTTCGCCATCGCTGGCATCGGCCTGGCGGAGATGACGCTGGAGGTGGTGATCCTCTTCGCCTTCCAGATGCTGCACGGCACTATCTACGCCGAGGTCAGCCTGATTGTGACGGCCTTTATGGCCGGGCTGGCGCTGGGGGGTGCGGCGAGCAATCAGCTGTTAGCAGTTAGCAGTCAGCAGTCAGCGGGTAGCGGCTGGGGGGCCAGACGGATGTTGATCATGGTACAAGCGGCTGTTGCCGTCTATAGTGGCGTCTTTCCGCTTATCCTCTCATTGCCCATCCCCGCCCCGGCGCTGGTGTTCCCCTTGCTGGCGCTTGCGGCGGGTACGCTCACGGGGATGGCCTTCCCGCTGGCGGTGGCGCTGGCTCAGTCAGAGACCGGCCAGAGCAGCGGGAGCGCGGGCCGCGTGGCTGGCATGCTCTACGGGGCCGATCTGGTAGGGGGCTGCCTGGGGGCGCTGCTGAGCGCTGTGCTCCTCGTGCCGGTGCTCGGCATCCCGCAGACCTGCGTGGCCATCCTGCTGGTTGGGCTGGCGGGGCTGCTGGCGCTGGTGTGATTATGGGCGCATCGTGTTGCGCCCCCAGTATCCGACGATAACGTCCATCAGATCGCTCCCGGCGACGTCAGTGTGAGTGTGGGGGTCGGGGCCGTGGCGGAAGTTGAAGGCGTCCACTTCCTCTGCGTAGGGTTCCCACGATGTTTCCCACATCCACAGCGCGTAGTTCATGCCGCGCTGCTCGAACAGGTCCATCTGGTCGTCCATGAACTCGGCCGCGCCGGGCACCCAGCGCACCACGCCGAACTCGTTCACCGCTACCGGCACGCCGTGCTCAGCCGCGAAGTCATCCACCGCCGAGAGCAGATCGTCCAACCAGTCCCGGTCGAACTGGTCATCCTCCCCATCCCAGTCTATGTCGAACACGCCCGGATACGTGAATTCCAGGCGGCCCAGGAATCCGGGTTCCTGGTGCGTGTAATGATGCGGCGCGTATTGATGCACCATGTAGACCGTGCGCGAGTCGCCGGTCGGCTGCAGGTAGGGCAGCCACTCGACCCCACTATAGCCCATCCCACCGATCAGGATGGGCGTGTCCGAATCCACCTCGCGGATGGCGGTGGTGATGCGGGGGTAAAGTTGATTCCAATCGTACAAGGTGCCTCCGTATTGGGCGTAGAATTCCTCTGGGCCCCAGACGTCCAGGGGATCGTTGAGCGCATCGCTGCCAACCTCGTTGGAATTGGGCTCCACCATCAGGTCGTAGCCGACGACGATGGGATTGCCACGGTACCGCTGGGCAGTGTAGCGCCACATGTCCACCCAGGCATCCTGCGCTGCTTGCTCTTTCCACACCTGGTCATTGAGATAACTCTCATCGAACCAGTCGCCAACGTCCTCCAGAAGAAAGGTGAACTCGCTGCGGCCCGGCCCGGTGCGGAAGGAGATCACGGCGAACATATCGGCCTGGGCGATCATATTCAGCAGGTTGTCCAGGTTGTTCTGGATGTCTTGGCTCAGGGTGTAGGGGGCCGTCTCGCTGAACAGGCCGGGGTGGGAGACGTTGACGTAGTTGGCACCCAGCGCCGCCAGCCGGTCGAAGTCCGCCTGGGTATAGGGTGGCCCAATGGGGCCAGGTCCCATGAATTCTGGGCCGTCCAGTTCGGGATACACACGGCGCTGGTAGATGTTGGCGCCGCGCAGTTGAGTGCCGTCTGCCCACAGTGCCCACTTGTCAATCCCGCTGGCTGTAGTGGGCGGCTGTGGCACAGGGGTACTGGTCGCCGCTGCGGTGACGGTGGATGGCCGGGTGGCCGTTGCGGTTCCGCTATCTGAATGGAATGGGCTGACGCCACATGCGATGATCAGGCTGGCGAAAAATGCCAGGGTCAGACAGACAACCGAGCGCCGGTGGTAATGGCAGTGGTAGCGATTCACCTTGTACACCTCCTCTCGTTATCACGTGCGTTCACTCGACTTACACTGCGACGTACTCCCCCACCAGGTGCACGCGCATCCAGCGCGGCGTGACTCGCTCCAGCAGGCAGGCCAGCCGGAACAGGGACTCGTTGAGGGCCAGGTAAGTGGGGTCGCCGATGAGGCGCAGCGAGACCCGCTCCAATCCGACGGCCTGCGCCAGCCGTTCGATCTGCGCCGCTGTGTTGGCGCGGTAGAAGGCCGGGAAGGTGTCGGCTTCTGTCCGGTCGTAGAACCGGCCCACCAGCCGCCCTTGGGTCCAGCGTAGGGCCCGGTTGAACACCAGCAGCGGGTGGTGAGCGTTGGGCGTGAGGAACACGAAGTGGCCTCCGGGGGCCAACACCCGGGCCACCTCGGCCAGAGCCCAGGCCGGGGCGGACAGGTGCTCCAGCACCCAGGAGCAGCAGACCAGATCGAAGATGGAGTTGGCGTAGGGCAGAGTCTCCGCCAGCCCACAAGCCAGCGCCAGCGCCGGTGCGCGATGCTCGCACAATGACCTCGGGTCGGGGTCGAGCCCGGCGACGCAGCCAGCCTGGGGGTGTAATCGCTCCATCACCCCACCTCGCCCACAGCCCAGGTCGAGCACGCACGTACCAGGGGCCAGGCGGGTGGCCACCAGGTCCTGGTAGACGTGGCTACTGGGCCGCCAGCCGGGATGCACCATGGCGTAGCGGTGGCGATAGGCCTCCTGCTGATCGAGCGAAAGCATCTGTCCCCTTGCTCGATTATAGCCGCTCCCCGCTTCCCGCGCAAGAGCCAGAATTTGACGATATGGCCCATCGGAGGTATAATAACAACACGCTCCTCGGTAGCTCAATTGGTAGAGCGGCCGGCTGTTAACCGGTTGGTTGTAGGTTCAAGTCCTACCCGAGGAGCCAGACACCACCGGTGTCCTTCCGGCTTCCCCCGCAAACAAGCCGGAAGGACACCGGTCACAAACCTCCTCTGTACCCCAGAACTTCCAGTCAAAAAAAAGCCCCACCCGCATTATCCGACCTATCCTCTAACATTATCACGCCTATACCCAATGTCCCAAACAACCGGAGACCTTACGGATGAAAACACAAATTACACTTAACCAGGCCATCGAAGGCTACCTCCTCGACGCCCACGCCCGCCACCTCAGCCCTAAGACCATCGCCGACTACACCAACACCTTCCGCAAATTCCAAACCTACACCGCAGGTGACCCCCTCCTGGCCAGCATCACCTCCGACGACGTCCGCCGCTTCCTCGCCCACCTCGGCTCCCGCCCCGTCACCCCCGCCGGCGTCGCCCCCCGTCCACCCCGGACACTCTCCAACAAAACCATCCGCAATGTCCACATCGGCCTGTCCGCCCTGTGGACGTGGGCGCTGAAGGAGGGGCTGACCGACCGCCACGTCGTCCGCGCCATCACCCCGCCAAAGCCGGAACAACCCGCCATCGAACCCTTCAGCCAGGCGGACGTCAAAGCGATGCTCGACATCTGCGACCGCAGCGCACCATACACCCGCCCCGGCAAACGCGAATGTACCCACGGCCGCCCCACCGCGGCCCGCGACCGCGCCATCATCTTCCTGCTTCTCGATACCGGCGTCCGCGCCTCAGAAATCTGCGCCGACCCTGCCCGCAACATCCCCGGTCTCCTTATACGAGACCTCGACCTGCGCAATCAAACCATCCGCGTGCTGGGGAAGGGGAGCAAAGAGAGGATCATCCCCATCAGCCCCCGGACGTCGAAAGTAATCTGGCGCTACCTCCTATCCCGCCCGGGCGCCGCCCCCGACGAACCGCTGTTCATCAACGCCAAAGGCAATCCCCTCACCGCCTCCGGCCTCCTGCAACTCATTCGCCGCCTCGGCCAGCGTGCTGGCATCAACCACGCCCATCCCCATCGCTTCAGGCATACGTTCGCCATCAACTTCCTGCGCAACGGCGGCAACGCCTTCGTCCTCCAGATGATCCTCGGCCACTCCACGATGGAGATGGTCAAGCGCTACCTGGCCCTGGCCCAGGCCGACGCCCAGGCCACCCACCGCCGCGCCTCCCCCGTCGCCAACTGGCGTTTATAGTGACCTGATAACGTTGATTATCACACCTACTCCCAAGATTAACTCCCGTCCAGAGTTACAGCTGTACGATTGCCATTGGCATCAACTGTCGCCGTAACCCGATTCTTGGCATCCGCATTATCACGGAAGGTGATACTCGCAGTTCCCCCTCCCGCCGACTTCTCGGCAATCACGGCTAATATGATACGTAAAACGTGTTGTAGCGTCAACGAGCCCTCCATTACCTTGTCGCGGACCCCATCCGTGATTTCAGTAATAGCGTCAGTGGCCACCTTGGCAGCAGTAATAGCGTTAGTAGCTATCTTAGCAGCAGTGATAGCGTCAGTGGCTATCTTAGCAGCAGTGATAGCGTCAGTGGCTATCTTAGCAGCCGTGATCGCACTATCTGCCAGCCCATAGCCGGTCTTGTCGCCGACGGTGTTAGCGTCTACTTCCGCCTCAATTTGTAGAGTGTGGTGCATCGTGCCAGTGTCAGAGTCTACCGTCGCGCTGATGTAGACTGTGTAGCACTTCCCCTTCTCGAAGCCACTCGCGGCTGTGAGTTGGATACGTTCACTGTAGAAGCCAGTAGTGTTAGCGTCGTCCAGTTTCGCCATCGTGCCGGTCAAGATGGCGGTTCCGGTCTCATCCTCGTAGATGCGGTAGGCCGGCACGCTGTCGGCATCGGTTGCCACACCGGTGTCCGGGTCGTGCGTGTTGCACGCGAACGTCACGTAATCGTCTATTTTCCAGGAACCAAGATATGCCATATCGTTACCTCACTACCTCACTGTGACCCCGCCAAAAACTAAGGGATTGACAGCTCCATCGCTCAGCACTGGCAGAGCTGCGGCACCTGTCGCGGGCGTGTAGTCGATGTCGAGTTTGGCGCCGTAGGTGTTGTCGCTGTAGTCCCAGGCCCGGGGTGAGTACAAACAATCGGTCTGGCCCTCGAGGATGATCACCAACCCATTACCACTACTCCACCCTGGCCGACCGACCACCTCCTGGACGATGGCGGTGACTGCACCCGAAGGCGATTTCCAACCGGTACCAGTGGCTGCCTCGTCCCAATCTACCTCAGCGGCCGTGAGCGTGCGGCTGCTGATGTTGCTATTGCCAGTGGTGAACTGAGGTGCGTCGTCGACGTCCTCGCCCCAAATGTTAAAATGCGCATCATCGTCCGATGCGCCGTGGCAGTACACCGTCAGCGTGGCCGAATTGATCGTCGAACCTTGCGGGATAGCCGCGACCCAACGCAAACCAACCCAGCCTGTGCCTCCGACCCATTGGACGGTTTGCGTCGGGTCGCACGAGCCGCCGGAGGTCTCTAGCGCGTCGTCCGCCGACGCAGCGACCTGCAGGTTCAGCGTTGCCAATTGCCGTTACCTCCCTTGCACGCGATTACACCTACACCTCCGGCCAATAACCTGCCGGCCAATAACCTGCCGGCCAGTAACCATCAGGAAAATACTCTCCCGCCGAGACGGCACTATGTCCCACTTCCGGCCTGACCAGATCATCAAGCCGCCGCTCCAACGCCGTAAGCCGCCTTACCAGATCTAGTACGAGCTTATTATCATCCATCATCCCTCGTACTCCAACCGCGCCTGGATATCCTCTTTGCTATTCTCGTCCACGCTGATCGTCACTGCCCGCACGATCGCGTCGAATTCCTGACCCCGGTACTTGGCTCGGACCTTATACCCAAAGTCCCAATCGCGCCCAAACCGTGTGCCCCGCGTATCCAATATCACCCCTCCAAACCGGCGGCTTGGCCTGCCGGCCTCCAGATCCGCCCGTCCCGCCTCTCTCACGCCGTTGTCGCTGACCTCGTTGCGTGCGTCAGCAAATCCCTCGCAGCGTCCCCACCGTGACGCCTGGTAGCGCGTAGAATCGTAGACCTGTTGCACATTCCGGTCATTCTGCACGCCCTGGCCGGCAGCATAGATATAGTTGTTCTCCTCCACGTGATCATACTCCAAAAACGGATCTTTGAGATTGCCCCGTTCCTGGTCAAACAGCACGCCCAGGTCGACCACGTCACACCCGGGCTGGCCTGTGCACGTGCGAAACTCGAATGTAATGCTGGTACTACTGACGATATCAGGCACGACGTCGAAAAAGACCTCACAACCCGCCTCCCGCGCCGCCTGAGCGATAGATGTCAACACGCCGCCGCCGGACGGAAGCAACAGTGACCGCCAGGCGAACGATTTGGTCAGCGTCGGCCCGTCGCCCAGGTCAGCCTGCACGGAGAGATCGCCCCACACCCGGGTTCCCGCGTCTGGTGTGGGTTCAGCGCTGTCCGACAGCGCCTCGCTAACCACCTCCTTCATCATATCGTCTGCATAGTCCGTTTTGTGTGCCTGCGACGACGCGGAGTATGCCGCCACGATCCGCCGCCTGAGCAGGTCGTTGCAATCCGGCCCGCCGATGGTGAAAATTTCATCGCTGTCCTGCATCTCCCACCGCCACCACCGCACGAGGTACACACGCCACAGCCCCAACTGCCCCCCCTGTGACGCACGCCAGACCTGCACCATCCGGTCGGCCTCAATCAGCCTGGTATCAAACGAGCTTGGCAATCCCATCGTGAAATTGCCGATGGCATTGACCTGGCGCGTGGCCGCCCACCACGCCACGCCATCGAGAAGCTGAAGCCTCAGCCCGGTATCGCTCGTCAGCCAAAGCTCGTATGCACTTGCAGACATCAACTAATCCTGTGACTGGTACGCTTTACGATATAACAAGTGTGCTTTCATATTTGCGAGCGGGGTGCCGGAGAGGTAACACACAATGTCGTTGTCGCCGGCCTGTAATGCAAATGTACCAAAATCACTCTCTGCCAGCACCGCTTGAGGAACCGCACCGTAAAAATTAGATGTGATGCTCTTTTTAGCCGGCCTTAAATCAATCGTCAGTTTCTCGCCCTGCTGAATCGTGTAATCGAACAGCAGCGCCTTGCCGGTAGTCTCATCGCGTACCAACACCAGATCACCGTCCGAAGTCGCCGCGGTGTCAACTTCAAAAATCACACACGGGTAAGCAGCTGAAGTACCACCATTCGTTACCCCGGTGATGGCACCGATGACCGCCCAGGCTCCATCATCCCAGGCGATGTAGATGTCATAACTGCTCTCCACCACAGGATCAGCAGCCCCCACGGCCACTGCCCGGCCTATCTTGTATTGCCCGACGTCAAAATCAAGACGCGCCCAGCCCACACCCAGCCACTTCGCATACCCGTTTTCTGAGTACACACGACTTGATCCCACGTACCGGAATTCCCCGACGACGTATAGCACCCCATCAGGCCCAATAATCAAGTCGTATACAGTGCCCTCCTGAACAGAACCCTCGATCTTAATGACTCCCTCGTCCAAATCGACCCAGGCTGAGCCATTCCACTTCGCCACGTGGTACGGAGGATCGCCCCCCTCAGCCGGGAAATCGCCACCCACGTACACTGTGTCGCCGTCAACGACGACAGCACGCACGTCGTCGTCGAATCCGCTTCCCATCGCGCTCCAGTTGAGACCAGAACCACCATCCCGCTTCGCTATGCGATGAACCGAACTTCCCCCCATCTCGGTGAAATTGCCCCCGGCATACAGCGTGCCGTCCGGCCCAAACGCCAACGCATAGACTACTCCATTTGCATCCGTGCTCGCCGGCGCGTATCCACCATCCCACGACACAATGTAGTCAGCACTGGCGATCGTGTCCCAGTCAATGAAATCGCCGCCGATATACAGCATCCCATCCAGCCCGACCGCCAGCGCGTAGACCGTGCCGGTCCCGCCGCCACCCACCGCGCTCCAGGCTGAGCCATTCCACTTCGCCACGTAATCAGCGTTTGCATCCCCCGCGCAGTCAGTGAACGCACCACCAGCATACAATACACCATCTGGCCCAAATGCCAACGCATACACCGGTCCACCGAAGTCCCCGGCATTCCCCAGCGTGCTCCAGGAATCAGCAGCCGGGTCGTACACTGCTACGTAGTTGCGGTTCGCCACGCCGTTCCAGTTTGTGAATGTGCCAGCGACGTAGACCTTCTTGTCCGGCCCGAGGGTGATGCACCGGACACCACCGGCCGCCGGGTCACTCGTGACATTCAAGTCATCCCAGGGTGTAGTCATCCCGCCAAACGCCACCTGGCTGGAGCGTAACCGGCCCGCGATGTACCGGAAATACGTCGCGGAAATTGCCGCCGGGTCCAACTCAGCCGCGCTCTCCCCGATCTCATACCAGAACGGATCGTCGGCCAGGAATCGCAAAGCCACCGTCTCCCAGTAGCACGGTTCGCCGTCAGCCCGGATAGACCCCTCCAGGCCGGCCTCGTAGTGCACGGCAATCTCCTTCTCTACGTTCGCACCGGTGTAACGCAACCTGACCGGCTGATGACCATCAGCGTCCTTCGGCACTGCGCCAGGCATAAGTACTTCCAGCAGCGCCTGCTTATTGCTGTGCAGATTGCTCCAACTCGTGCCCCGGACGACACCGGTCAATGTCAACGAACGCATCTGCACCTTCACGCTGTTTAGCTCACCCCCTGGCAGCATCGCGTACTTGTCGGCGGACAGCCCGTATGGAGCAACCCCGGCGCCCAGAACCCCGCCGATGTCGAGGTGATAGTCATCCTGGAGATCACGTACCCGCCCGCCTGCGCGGCTCTGCCCGCTGCGCCTGCTCTGGCTGCCGTGATCGGAGCCCAGCCACTCGCAGCCTTCCTGGTCACCATCGCAATATGTCGTCCAGTGATCCGCCTCCTCCACCTGCACACCATCGAGATAAAAATCCCCGCTCCCGGAGCCGTTCTGGCGAACGTAAAACATTGTGGACCCGTTAGCCTGAGCAGCCGGAAAACTGAGACCGTACACGGCCCAGTCGTCGTCCAGGTCAGCAATCTTGGATGAAGTAGCATAATTTACATTATCACACGACCAATCCCAGGCCGCCGGCAACGTCCCGCGCACCCGCAGCGTGACGTAATGCACCGCATTCGCCAACGCCGCCAACGCCAACGACACACCCTGATCATCCGCCGCACTTTGCACCCGGTACGACCGCAAGCCGTACTTGCTGTACGTCGTCACCCGCGTGACCGTCGCCCCCACCGCCGAGAAATTACCCGTCTCCTCGGCCGACGGATTCAGCACCTTATTCGTCGTGCTCTCCGGTACAACGATCTTCCAATTGCTCATCCTGCCAATGCCCTCATCACTGCGAAATCCTGAATCACTGTCGGCGACGTCGCCCGCGTGTTGACATTCATCGTGTAATTGTAATTCTGCGTCATAGACGTCACCGCCCCGGCCGCCGCCATCGCAGGTATCCTCATCCCTCCCCTGATGCCGGCCGCCAGCCCCTCCATCATCCGCTGCCCAATCTCAGCGAATACCCGCGACGGCGACGATATCCCCAACTCATCTTCCGTCCCACCGATGATCGCCTCCATCGCCCGCGTCATCGCCGCGATGACGCCCTCCAGGTTAGCATCAACACCTAACTTGAGCCCCAGAAGTATCTCGCTCGCATCCAGCCCGTGCTCAGCGATCACGTCGAGGAGCTTGACCTGCTGTTGCAGAAATGCCAGGTTCTCCTGCGCCACCTGCAATCGTAGCAGCCTCTCCTGTATCCTCTCGTATTCCCTTGCCGCCCGGTTCCGCTCCCGCTGCGCGCGTTCCAATTCCTCAAAACGTGCCCGGTATTCGGGCGTACCTCTTCCGGCCGCCGCCATAGCATTCTTGAGAAACCCAATCCGCTCGTCCAGCGCCTCTACCTCAGCCGCCAGCGGATCGAGCGTCTTCTTCAATCGCTGCGCTGCCGCCCCCCCCAGTCCGGAGAGCACCGCCGCCACGTCCAACATCTCCGCCCAGGCCGCCTGCACATCCTCCGCCGAATCCAGGATCCCATTGATCAGGCCTTCTGCGATTTGCCGACCAATCTCGTAGAAAGTCTGCGACGGCGAACCTATCCCCAGGAGTCCCCTCACCGCATCAATCGCTGCCTGCGCCGCATCAATCGCCGCCTGCGCCAACCGGCTAGCCGTAGCCCTGATACCCTCCACCACCCCATCAATGATCCCTCGCCCCACCGATCCCCAATCCGTATCCGTGAACTTACTGACCACCGACGAGATTAGATCTGCCACGATCATCAACAACGCCATCGCTCCATTGCGCAAGATAGTGACGATCCCACTCCACACCGCATCCCACGCCGTCCGCAGATGCTCACCAAACACTGACCAATCTCCCTCCACGGCCGCAGCCCAGGCATCGAGCAGCGCTGAAATCACGGCGGTCACCGTCCCAATCACCGCCTGGACATTGCTCCACGCCAACTGTGCTACCTGCATAATCGTGCTGCCGTGACCTGTCCAGATAGAATTCCACAACGTCGTTGCTGCCTGGATCAACCCCTGGACAAAAGCTCTCCCCGCCTCAAATCGCGCCTGCACATTGCTCCACAACGCACCCACGATTGTCGTCACACTCCCACCGTGCGCACTCCACCACCCCTGCAGCGTGGCCAACCATCCACTCACGAGCCCCGAGATCGCCGCCACCGTCCCCTCGATGAAACTCCGGATCCCGCCCCAGTCATTCACCCACGCCAGATACAACCCCGCCAGCGCCCCCACCAGCGCCACAATCGGCACATTCAGCGCCAAAATCACCGCACCCACCACCCCCGCCCCCGCCGCGAAAACCTCCCAATGCTCCGCCACAAACTGCAACCCCCCCGCCAGCAATGGCAGCGCCTCCGATGCCAATATCAGAAGCTGCTCCCCCCACAATTGCAGCGTCGGCAAAGACTCAACCACCGCCGGGATAATCTCCCCCCGCAACACCTCACCCACCGGCGCCAGCCCGGCCAGGAGCTCCTGCACGTTCCCCACCACTTCTGGAGGGAACAGCGCCCCGATCCCCTCGGCTCCCACCTGGTCAATAAACGCCAGCGCGACGTCAACGATCCCCCCAATCCGCTCCCCCACCGCCACCAGCGCCCCGCTCTCCACCAATCCCCGCGCCCGGTCGAATAACCCTCCCAGAAAATCTGATGCCCGCTCCAGGAGCGGTGTCAACAGATCCGCCCCCCCGTAATACAACAAATCCTTCACCGATGACTTCAACCCGGAGAATGTCCGGCTCATCCGTTCCGCCGCCCCGCCAAAATTCTCACTCGCATGCTTCACGAACGCCTGACTCACATCCGCCATCGTCAGCTCGCCCGCCTTCAGCCCCTCCCGCACCTCCTCAATACTCAACCCGAGCTGATCCGAGAACACGTCCGCCAGGTCCAACCCCACCATCTTCAACTGTCGCATATTCGCCGCCGTCAAATCCCCCGCCTGCAGCGCCTGAGCCAGGTTATACGACATCCGGCCCATCGCATCATTCGTCAACCCCAGCCCCGCCCCCGTGTCCAGGATCGCCCCTGCCAACTCAATCGCCGACTCACCCGTCGCCCCAAACGCCATCTGCAGCCGGAACGCATCCTCCACCTGCTTCGCCTCGAACGGAGAAACCAGCGACAGATCCCGCAACTGCTCCTTCAACCCCGCCGCCACCGGCCCCACCTCCGCCAGCGCCTCCTCAATCGTATCCGCCCCCCCCGCCGCCACCAACTCCCGCGCCGCCAGCGTCTCCAGCGCCAGCGTCAAATTCTGCATATCCGTCGCGCCCGACAACGCCTCCCGCGCCACGCCCGCGATCCCCTGCCCAATCCGCACCAAACCGTTGGCCAGCACCCCTCCCAACGCAAACTGGGCGACGTTTCCCAGCGCCTTCTGCACACCCCCCAGCGCTCCACTCGCCCGGTCCCGTCCCTCGACGATGATATTCAACGTATAGTTTGGCATTGCCTTATCTATGCCCGCTAAGACCGATTATCATACCTGAAAACCCACTGCAACTATCGCGTTTTCCTCCTACCCCTACCCCGCACGTTCGCCGCCCGCACCTCCGCCTCGACGTCCAGGCACGCCAGGTGCGGCAATATATCCACCAGCCGCTCCCGCCGCAACTGTGAGACCGTGCAGTGATACACATCTCGACACAGAACGAGCGTGAGATACTCAGCAGGAGGCTGGCCGCTAAACGTCCACAGGTACGCAGCCAGCCTCAATTTCAGTTTTTTCCCGACTCATCCTCCGGATTCGCTGCCTCCCGCAACGCCGCCATCAACTCCCGTCCGATATCTTTCAACAACCGGAACTGCAGCCGTCTCCCCCGCACTCCCCCCTCCACTACCCGGTCCAGCAAATCCAGAAACCCCCCCATCGCCTCCAGCCCTCCTGACTGAAACCCCGCCAGCACCTCCAGATCGTCTATGTAGAGATTGGCCAGATTGATCTTGATCTCAACTTGCTCATCCTGCTTATTCTGATCGCTCATCAGGCCACCGCGTCCTTCGCCACCTTCGGCGTCTTCAGCGTGAACTCGAACATCACCAAGTTACCGCTCCCGCTTTCGCCGCCTGGATAGGGGGCGTTGGTGATGATCCCAGCATCCGACGTGAACATGAACTCACTGGAAGCGCCCCCCTTCGGCGACCAACGCACGTAGAAATCACTTTTCGCCTCGTACACCGGCCGCACAATCTCGAACGGATCAGATGCGCCTTCGGTATAGACCACCCGGACGGTGACCTCCAGCGGCTCCCGCTTGCCCCCCCCAATAATAGGGGTATCGCCGTCGAAGGTATACGTCTCGCCAGATTGTCTATCGCCGCCGCTCACCGCGACACTTGCGGCGAATCCGCTGATATCTGTCCAGTCTGAGCCGTCAGTACTCGTCTCGACTTTGCAGTCTGCGAAACTCATTCCATCCTCTGTCTGCGCCATAGTTCTTTCCTCCTAGTTATTCTCGATTCTCAATTCTCGATTAACGAATTGCCATCGCCCTCCGCCGCCGTATACGATGGTGTTATGCCTGCCAGGCTAATCTCCTGAACCGTCAACGTTGCTCGTGCCATCTTCTACCTCCTCCAATGATTTTGATTTGAGCCGCCGAGCAGACCTTTGTTTCACAGGCTCCACAACACCCTGCTCGACCAACCGCTCGATTTCCTCAGCACTGAGATGATCCAGCGCCACCCGCTCCCCAGCATCACAATACACCCCCTCCCCCGCGTGCCAAATGCGCTGCAACACCAGATATTTACCCATACACCTCACCTCCAACCTCTAATTTCTAATTTCTAATCAGAACACCTCCACCATCACCGGCGTCATCTCCATCCAATATGGATCCCCCCCCACGCTCGCCGGCTCAATCCTACTCCGCCCGTCGTACCCCCAAAACTGCCAATCCCCCGTCTTCCTCCGATTCGCCGCCATCACCTCAAACAACTTCTGCGCCACCTCATCCAACGCATCCTCCGCCGTCTCCTCCCCCTCCCGCGTCACAAACGTCAAAATTGAAAAGTAATACGTCGCCCGCGACCCCTGGAACGTCATCGGCGCGCCCTCGATGCCCGCGCTCCCCACCACCACCACTGGCGACTGCCCGTCAAACGTCCCCTTCAGATAATCATACACCGCCTGCACCGGATTCCCCGCCCCCGCCATCTCCGTGCTCAAAAGCGCCCCCAGCGCCTCCCGCACCTCCTTCCGCGTCTTAATCGTCACGGCAACCCCCTCATCAACTCCCTCATCGCCCCCTCCGCGATCTCCCTCCCCCGCTCATCCACCACCCGCTGGTAAAAAGCGTGACTTCCCCCCCGCGCGTGCTCATACACCCCATATTCCGCCGGCCGCGCCCGGCCCCGAGGATTCACACTACTTGGATCAATGTAAATCCGTCCCCGCAGCCCCTTCACCTCAATTCGGTGTGATGCCCTGAGCGACCCCGTATCCACGTGCGTAATTGCCACCGCGTACCGGTGCGCCGCCGTCGTCGCATAGATCACCGCCCGCCCGAACGGACCCTGCGGCTTCAGCGCCGCAATCGCCTCCAAATTCGCCCGCTGCGCCTCCTGAATCCCCGTAATCGTCAAATTCACATCAAACCCTGCCATCTCCCCTCCTCACGCAACACGCCTGATAAGTCCCATTATCACACCTGGTAGACCCCTCCTTGACCCTTCGGGTTTCCTGCAACCCAAAGGGTCTTTCCCTTCACGTCTTCAGATCCTCCAACACCAACTGCAAAAAATCCACCCCATCCGGTGGCCACTGCCAATCGGCCACCGCCCGGATCGGATACTCCGTCTCCCCCACCACCAAGATATCTCCCTCCTGGATATCCAATCCCCCCTGCACAAATGTCTGCAACAACTCGTGCGCAGTCTCCAGCCCCAACCGCCCCCGCAACTCCGGATCCACCGGGTCCAACGGCGTACAACTCAAACTATCCACACACGTCACCGGCGCTTTCCGCTTCCCCCCACTCACCGCCGGCGGCCTCTTCGTCGAGGCTGACACCGTCGCCATCCGCGTGAACCCAGCGCTCGTCATCTACTCACACCCCCATACTCCCACACCCCCACACTCATCCCCCCGGCCTCACATACTCAAAATCCAACCCATACTCCGACGACGTATCCACATCATCCGACGCCACGTCATCACTGTAACCATCCACCCGGACCACCCCCGCCACGTACACCGGCGATGCACTCCCATACCGCTTCATCCACTCCTCCGCCAACTCCGCATACCGCTTCCCGATCTGCGACAACGACTCCTTCCGAGGTCCCACCGTCAAATCCGCGTAATTCGCCCACGCCACCGCCAACGCCTCAAACCCCGCCCCCACCGCCCCCTGCCAGCCCCCCTCCACCATGATCAGCCCATCCACCTCCGCGTCCGTGAAATTCCCCCCGCTCGGCTTCGGCCCACTCCCCACCGTATCCTGCAGATAAAACCGCACCTTATCCCGGTCCGTAGACAAATCCCCAACGTAAGTAACCGCCGCCATCACCAGCCTCCAAAAGAAATAAGCAAGGTAACGTCACGGTGACATCACCTTGCCAATTGCTAATCCTCGAGCCACTCCCGGATACTCCGAACCGTCGCCTTGCCAATGCCAGGAATCGCCTCCAATTCCTGATCACTCGCAGCCCGCACCGCCTCCAGCGTATTGAAGCCAGCCTCTTCCAGCGCCTTTACCCAGGTAGGCTCAACGTCAGAATCCGAGGTCTCCGCAAATGCGCACCGTTCACAGAACCCCTGTCCCGCCACCGCCTGCTCATCATTCACCGCATACCACTCCGGCCCCGGATCCCCTCCACACCCTGCGCACGTATTCGGCAACCCCGCTGTCGTCAACTTCAATTCTTTATTCTCCATCCTTCATCCTCCATTCTATCGAGGGAGCAGAGCAGGTGAGCCAAGGAGGTCAACAACTTTGCCTGCCCTGCCCCCCCTGAGTACCCGCGTACTCAGTTATTCGTCTCCGACACCTCGATCCAGTTCGTGCCGTCGAACCACAGCACCGCCGAATCGTACTGGTCCAGCGCCAGATTACCGCTCAGTATCGTCGTCCCCGTGTCGGTGATCTCGATCGTGTACGTCACAGTATTGATCAACACCACCAACGTACCGGCAGAGTAGGCCGCCCCAGCCGCGTTCGTGATCGCCAACGTAGCCGAAACATAACCACCCGACTCCAGCGGCTGGTACGATCCCGTGGGAGTGATCAGACCCCCGGCTGTCACACTGATAGCGGTCTGCGCTGCCACAATCATATCATCGTTAAACGTCGCATCATCATCAACATTGAGCGTACTGTCGAAATCACCCGCCCCCGTGGAGGTCACGCTGGCCAGCGTCGCCGCCTCATCCACATTCATCGCACCATCAAAGTCCGCCGGGCCCTGCACATTCAGCTCGTGATACACCCGCACCGAATCAAACGGCGTATACCGCGCCCCCACCCCAAAACTGAGATCCTCCTCCGCCGTCTCCGTCGGGAAAACCGGCGGAATCCCCGCCGCCGGTGGCTCCGGCATCGGATACCGCACTCCCATCAACCCCGCCACCACAACCGCCACCATCAAAATCCCATAAGCAACCCACTGCTTCTGTTCTCTACTCATCGTTTCCTCCTGTCACACCATCGTAGTAACGACTTCAGTCGTTATCAGGCAGTACCGATAATCAACCTTACCGGTACTGCCTTTCCGTTTATTTCTCAATCCGTTGTTGTCTTCGTCACGAAATCGTCGGCGTCACATAGTCCCCGCTCCCGTGGATGTACACACACACACCGTTTGTCCGGTCCTCCCCCACACCGACCCCGAACTCCACGTACAGCACCGCCATCTGGCTCGGCGCGTTCACCCAGCTCCCCGGCACCAGGTTAAACCCGAATCCTACCTGCGGACTGATCCGCACCCGCAACGGGTTACGTGGATCCCCTGGCCCGTAGCTCCTGAACAGCGAGTAGTAGTTGGTCGGCAATCGAGGCGTGAGCCACAGGCGGCCGATCCCGTGGTCGGTCTCGACGTAGCCGAAGTAATCGCTCACCTCAGACACCTCGGCCCGCTCCACACCGCTCGCGTGGTACACGATCCCCGGCCAATTCGGCGCTTTGTATCCCGTCAGAGATGTCCAGGAGGCTGCGTCCGCCCGCGCCGCGATGATGTCGAATGGCGACTGGTGACCGTGCTCCTGGAGCGTCTCCGCCGCCAGGTTCAGGTTCGCGTCGCTGATCGCCGCCTGCCGCAGGAAGTGATCGTGCGAACTCGTGAACGTCTCCCCGTCTGGCGACCTCGGCGGCACGTACGCCAAATCCGTACTCCCGCCGTCCGCGAACGGGACGCTCGCATTGCTGGTCGATCCGACCGTTTCCCCCTCCATCTTGAAATGCCGGGTGAGTAGTTTCTGCTGCCACAGATCCTTTGCGTCCGCCACTGCGCTCCGCACATCTGCATCCAGCGCAATCGCCCGCGCCTTGCGGAGGTACATCATCGTCCACCCCATCCCTCGGTCGTATGCCACCACTGGCAGCATGTGCCCCGTCGTTGCCCCCCGCTTCGGGTCCGGCGACGTGTACTCCGTCGCCTCCTCAAAACCATTGTCCACCCCGATGTGATACTCCACTTCCGGCTCATCCTGGATCGCGAACAGCCCCGCATAATGCGGCATATCCAGCAGCGTCCCGTTCAGCACCCTCAGCCCTGCCAGCAGGTCCGCCACCATCTGCTCGAACGTCTGCCCGTCCGCCAACTTCGCCTTGACAATCTCCCCCTCATCCCAGAGAGACGGGAGTTCCGTATTCTTCAGATCCGCAAAACCTAAAGTAGCCATCTTTCCGCTCCTTTCCTAAGTATTTCCGTTTATTTCCCAATCCGTTGTTGTCCCAATCCGTTTGCTACGCCTCAGTAATCGCCGGACAGATGAACACCACCGCCGCCGACCGCACCCGTCCCACCTTGTGCGACGTACTCCCGGCCGCGTCCGCCAGCGCCCCCGCCGTGTCACTCTGATACAACACGTCCCCCGGCGTTGCCCCGCTGAACCCGGTCACCCGTCCCCAGGTCACCACGTCCACCCGGTCACCCGCCGCGAAACTCGTCTTCCCCTCCGGCCCGCTGACCACGACCCCGATCACGTAAGTCGTCCCGGCCGCGCTTGCGTCCGCTTCCTCCACGTCCCCATCACTCGCCATATACACCGAATCGCCCGCCGCCAGCGCTCCACCCGCATCATACCGCTCGATGACCGCGCCCGGCAGAGGCCGCACATCCGCAACAGTAACACTGATATCAGCCATCTCCATTACCTCCTGAAATCTGATAGTGACCCACGTCACATAACTTGTATTATCGAACCTAACCTACAGACCAAACCGCCTCTTAATTGCCTCAAGATCGGCCTGGCCACCCTTTCCCTTGCCGCCCTTCCCCGCGTTGATGTCCAGCTGCTGGCTACCTTCTTGCTTCAGCAAATACGGCTTATCCTTCGCCAGCCCCTTCAATGCCTTCTCTACCCCCGCCACTTCCCCGTCCTCGCCGATCTCGACACCTGACAGATCGGCCAACTGATACGCCACCTCCGGATCAATGAAACCCGCCTTCGCCGCCGCTCGGTCCACTGCCGTCCTCAGCAAGACGTCGTTGACCATAGCCTCAGCCTCTTCCTGCGCCTGCTGAGCCGCTACTAACTGCCTCTCCAGACGCTCCTTGTCGGACAACTCCGCGTCCTTGCGCTTTTGCTCCGCTTCCTCGAACGCCTTCAACTTCTTGCGCCGCTCCGCAGCCTCCGCATTCGCCTTCTTCAGCGCCGCCCTGACTCGCGTTAATTCCGCCTGCGCCTCCTCCGGCGTCACCGTCAACTGACCCTCTTCCGACGCTCCCTCCGGCCTCTCGCCTTCGGTCCCTTCCGTCCCTTCAGGCTTCTCGCCTTCCGTTCCTTTCTCGGACATCCCGTCCTTCTTTCCCTCTGCCATCTCGGCACCTCCCATCAAGATTATGACGTTTCACGATCGGGCTCTCGCCCGTCAACTCCAAATCAGCCTCGCGGCCGCCGCTCCCCCGCGATTCTGTACACACTCTCCGGCGCCACCTCCCCCATCCTCCCGTACAACCGCACCAATGCCCGCGCCGCCTTCTTCTTTGCCGCCGCTGGCACACCCTTCAACCGCGCGATCCCCCGCCCCCCGGCCGCCGCGTGCACCGCATTCCGGTTAGTCTCCCCGCTCGGTTCCTTTACCGGCAAATGACACAAATCCTTCACCTTCTTCTTCCCCTTCGGGTTCAAATCAATCAGACAAGCACTGCAATACCTCTCCGCCGTCTCCCACCGCCCCGCACTCCCATCCCACGCCCGATCCACCCATCCTTTCGGAAGTTTATCAGCCATCACTCACCTCCCATTCCGCTGCAGCAGTATCCACAGCCTCTATCTCACGCATCCGCTGCCAATACTGCTCCTCAGTACAACGACAATATCTGCCGACGGTTACCATCGCCTCTGCCATTGCAAAATCGTTCGTCTTTGCTGCCCCCGTTTCTCCAATCAGATATATCATTTACCTTTACCACCCTCCGGCCCCAAGTGCTTCCACCAGCGCCGAGTTCCGGCACAGGTGGCGGGCATCCCACAGCGTCATTCCGGTAGCCCCAGCGCCGTAGCAGATTTGAATCCAGCCAGTCATCTCAGCGGGAGTCTTGGGCTTGGTAGGATCGAACCAAACCACGGCGAGACGCGGGATGATGCGACCCGGAAAGTAACCGGTAGCATCCCACTCCGCCAGCATCCGGCGCAACGCGGCCTCGTTGGGCGCGTATGCCATTGGCGTTACGTAGTCAACGTACCCATCATCGAGCCAATCGTGCCACCTTTGGCCCCACCACTCCACAGCGAAGTTGTGGTCGGCGCTAGGACTGGCCGCGACCAAAATATCCGACCGGACCGCCTTCACCGCGTCGTACACACCTTGGACGGTCTTTGAGATTTCGTCGGCGGAAAGGTTGGCTTTCTTGATCCAGGATCCGCTCCACCTGGTACGGTCCAGCAAGATACCATCCACGTCGTAGTTCGTCACGATCTCCCTGGCCGCATTGGCCACGTATTCCCGTGCCGCCAGGAGCGTGAAGTCTAGCCAGTCGTCCGTCACCTGGGGATGATTCAGGCGCGCGTTCCATTCCGGATGACTGGGCCAGCCCAAGCGCGCCCCGACCAGGAGCGCATATACTTGCATCCCACGCCGCCGCGCCTCGGGCCCAACAAAGTTGAGCCTGCCGAGGTATTCCGTGTTTGTGTTCACGGAATAATAGACTGCGTTGGCTCCTGCCCGCTCCATACAGGCCAGCGTTTTACCACACTCCGCCGCATCAGAGCAGCTGCCAGCCTGAACACGGACACCTCGCATCCACTTGGGCAGGGGAGGCTCCTCGGGAATGGCCACTGTCACGGTGTAGGCTGGCAGCGTGGCCGTAAAGGCCAGCGACGGTACCACTGTGGCAGGGATGGTAAGTATCACTTCCTGCGCCGGTACTTCTATGGGCGGCATCTTGATTTCAACCTCTCGTTCTGGAACAGTGACTTTGACATCCATTTCATTCCTCCTGTTCAGCCACCCAATCTAACCTCCCACCCCACTGGCCGGATGAATCTCCCTCTCCAACTCCTCCCGCAACTCTCGCAGCTCATCTCGCAGCCCCCGCACCTCCGCCGAATCCCCCGCCCTCCGCCGGATATCCGGCGCTGCTCCCAACCCCACCAACTCCGCCTTCACCGCGTCAATCTGCTCCTGCAGTGCCGCCCTCCTCGCCATCTCCGCCTCCGCCACCGCCCGCATCCGCTCCGTCAAATCATCCCCCGCCTCTTCCGCCGTCACCAACGTTACACTCGTCCTGCAATACCAGTGGAACGGTGACCACTCCAATTCATCTGCAAAGCGCGGCGTCCCCGTCAATCTGAACTTCCCGTTCAACCTCACGACCTGCCCGTGCACCCGCAGGCAGCAGTCAGTCGTCCGCTCATCAATCGCTGCCACCGCCTGCTTCATCCACTCAAATCCTGCCGCCGTCGCCGTCTGCACCGTCCCCCGCCACCCGCCCATCGCTACCGCCGCCAACCACCGCGTCCCCTCCCGCACCACCGGCCCTGGCTGCAACACCCCTCCCCGCAACTCATCCCCGATGATCAACTCCACCCCGCCCTCCGTGGCCACCACTCCCCGCACCACTGCCACCTGCCGGTCCACTTCTCCCAGCCACGCTCCCAGCGCCGCCGTCAAATCCGGCACCACCGGCCCCGGCCCTACCTCAATCCCCCGCGCCTCCAACTCCGCCCGCGCCTGCACCCGCCCCAACTCCGCCGCCTGCCCCAACGTCTCCACTGCCACCGAGGTTACCTCCCGCCGCAACCCTCCCAGCACCTCCTCCACCTCGAACCGCAGCAACACCCCCTGGCGCCGGAACACGTCCCGCAACCCCCGGTAAGCATTCCGATATGCCCCCAACACCCGCCCCCGGGGATGCTCCCGCGTCCCCAGCCGCCCGAACAACTGGTAAAGTTCCCGCGACGTCCGGACTGCCGCCCGGACCGAAGTCACCCGTGGATCAGCCATCACCTTTCCCACCAGGTCACATAATCCATCTTATCACCCCTACCCCTCCTCCCCCCCCATCGCCCCCAACCCCACCTTCGCCATCTCCCGCATCGCCACCCGCGCCTGGTATTCGTCCGTCCCCTGCATCTCCTCGATCTGATCCTGGCTATATCCCACCTCCGCCCACGCCACCTCCAGCGGAATCCGCAACTTCTCCACCTTCAACCCAATCGTCTCAATCTGCTTTTTCTCGTCCCGCGTCTCCGCCGGTGACCATTGCGTCTCCACCAGCGCTTCCTCATCCAGTCCGGCGTTCCCGAACACATTTGCCTGCCGGCGCGCTAAATACACCGCATCTTCCCACGAATTCCCAAACCGCGTCTGCCTCCCTCGCACCTTCGCTAGCAGCGGCCCTTCCTGCTGCTTCAATGTCCCCTCTGCCGCCACCTGCCGCGTTACCCGGAACCGGCCTGCCGGCGTATCCGTCACCTGCGCCAGCTTCATAATCCACGAATCCAACGCCTCCAACATCGGCCGCAAGTCCGCCGCCTCCAGCGGGTCCACCCCTCCCTCATTCGGCACCGCGATCCAACACCCCGGCGAAATCTGCAGATAATTCCCCCCATCGCTCTCTGGCGGCTTCCCGTCCGTCGTCGGAATAAACCCCCTGGCCACCAGCACCCGGAATCCACACGCATCCGCTGCCGCCAGGATGTCGAGGGCCGTCTTGTTGATCACATCCTGCAACGGTATCGCGTCCCACAACTCCGTCCTCAAACCCGGATTCCGAAAATGCACCACCGGGATTCCCAGCTCCCGCCCCGCCCCATCCCTCCACGTCAGCGGCCACACTCCATCCTCCTCCGCGTACTCCTTCCACCCCGCCTGGTTCCCGCCCCGCGTCGCCAGCACGTACTTCTCTATCCGCTCCGGGTAGTAAACCGTCATCCGCTGCTGCGTCCGCCGCTTCCCCTGGCTATCCGTCACCGACTCCGTCCATCGCTTACTTGCGCGCAGCATCGGCTGCGATGGATCATCATTCGGATAAAACGCCTTACATCCGAATCCCGTCCCCCTCACCTGCGCATCCGTATACCGGGGATGCGGGATGAATCGCGGCCGCCCCGCCTCCCCATCCCAATCCACCATCACAAAAAACTCCCCGTCTCGCACCGCCCCCTCGTGCACCACCTGCTGCACCTCATCCATCCGGTTCCCCTGCCACCATTGCCACGCCACCCCCGCCAGCTCCTCATCCGTACTCTTGAAACCCGATACCAGCAGTCTCTCCACCACCGCACTCACCACCATCCTGCAATAATTCACCGCGAAACGCCCATCATCGCTGAACCCCAAAAACTTCTTCTCCCGCTCCGTCAGCGGCACGTCATGATCACCATCAAAGTAATCCTGCGCCAGCACCACATTCTTCTGCCGCGTCCTCTCCTCCCCCGCCAGCCAGTTCAAATATGCCAGTTCAGCCGCGATGCCCATCCAACACTCCTAATATGCAAACACGTAAGCCCGACCCGGCCTGGCCGTCTCCATCAACCCGTACCGCAATGCATCATACGCGTCATCCCCGCCCACCCCATCCTCATCCGCATCTACCTTCATCACATCTTCCGGTCGGTGCGGATCGTGTTGCAACTGCGGCAAACACTCAACCAACCGTGCACACCGGTCGAACACACACAGCCGAGGTCGAACTCCCGCCTCCACGTCGCCCAGCAATTCCAGCACCCGCGCCGCCCCGTTGATCCGGTCCATATTCGCCCGCGAAAGATGTATACCCTCCACCTCGTACTGCTGCGCGATAGATAACTCCGTCTTCCCCGACTTCGCAAACACATCACTCCCCGCCACGAAAGTCCACAAATCCGGCACCTTGAACCCATTCCGCTCCAACATCGCCCGGATCGCCGCCGCGTGCCTCGGCACCAACCAACCCCGCGCCGCGTGCTCGTCCACCACGTACATCATCCCGTCCCCATCCTCCGCCAGCAAATACACCACGTTCCAGTGCACGAAACCATAATCCATCGCGCACCACACCCGCCAGCCTCGCGGCACCCTGCGCGACTCCACCACGTGCACGTCCCGCCGCCACGTCGTGAAAAACTGCCCCGCCGCGATGTCCCAATCCCCATACCGCCACGCTCGCCGCTGCCACCCCGTCAACTCCTCCAACGTTGTACGATAATCACGGTTAACAAACCTGTTATCGTCAACCGTCGCGGGCACAAACCGCGTATCCACCTCCCGCCCCGCCTCAAACGGCTCCACAAACAATCTCTTATACCAGACGTGCCCCACCCCCCCCGGATTCGTACTGCTGTAAATCCGTGGCCTCCAATCCGCCTTACTCGTCCGCGCGCACGTCCGGATCGCCCGGTACTTACTCGCCGTCAACGTCGTCGCCTCCTCCACCGCGATCACGTCGTATTCCAACCCCAGGTACGCATCAATATCCGCTTCATTCCTGAAGTGCCCCAGAAAAATCCGGCTTCCATTCGGGAATGTCAATACCCCCTCCACCCGGTTATACTTGTGCGGTAGTGCGAATAACGTCCGCTGCCGCATATCCTCGAAACTCTCCCGCACCGCCTTTCCCACCTTCCGCAACAGCAAACACTTCAACCCCTCCCGCCGCTGACAATCATCCGCCGCCACCTGCATCATAATTCCGTGACTCTTCCCCCCGCCCCGTGCCCCGCCCAACCCCACCTGCGTCGGCCCATCCGCCTCATCACACGCCCTGGCCGCCGCGTGAAACGCCAACTGCTTCGGCTGCGCCGCGTACCCCGCCACCCGGAACCGCCGCACCTGATTAGCAGGACACCCCGCCGCCCGGGCCTGCGCCATAAACCGCTCAATCGGCGTCATCCCCTCCACCATCGCCGTACGCTCTGTCCAACGCCCTCTCGAACCCTCGCCCCACCAAATCCCGCAGCGACTCCCCCTCCTCCTGCAACATCACCCCCACGCTCTCCTCCCACACCCCCGCCCGCTGGTAGTACAACTTCCGGTCCGTCGCCGACCCCTCCTCATTCACCGCCGCCCAATACGTCCGCTCGTCCACCTCCGCCAGCCGCATCCCCCGCATCCGCATCACCTGCAACAACTCCGCCCACTGCCGGATCTCCGGCCGCCGCGCCTCCCACCCGTAAGTCGTCGCCCTGGCCACCCCCATCAACCGCGCGAACTCCTCCCGCGTCTCCACCTCCCCCCGGTCATCCTTCGCCAGCGACAACCACACCGCCAACATCGCGTCCCGGTACCGCACCCCCCGCGCCTTCAGGAACAAATACCCCTCCAGCCAGGCCGGAGATGCCTCCTCCTTCATCCACCGCAACAACTCCGCCAGCAACACCCGCTCCCTCGCTGGCGCAATTTCCTCAAACAACTCCGCCTGCTGTACCATCTCATCCTTCTTACTCATCACGCGATAATATGCATTATCATATCACACCTGCGCCAGCCACCCGCAGCAACCGCATCCCGTGCACTGCCCGCGCCGCGCTCCATTCCGTCGGCTTCGCGTACCGGCTTCCTACCAATGACTTCTCCTCTCCGTCAAACGGATCCACCATCACCACGTCATCCATTGCCGGTGAAACAGCGACCACCACCGCGAAATGCTGGTTACCCTTTTGAGGCGGCCGCGAATCCCACACATCCCACACCAGCTCGATAATCGTCGGTCCGCGCACCGCCACCTCCACCGCCAATCGCGAGATGTTTGCCGGCACTACCCGCCAGTGCTGGTACCCATCCCACCGCAAAAGCGAAAACGCGCGCGGAATCCGTGCCGGCTTCGAGAGCAGCGCTCCCTTGAATGCCTCGACCTCGCGCAACTTCGTCGCCACCTCCAGCGGCGTTACCTCCGGGTATACCTGGCTTGCCACCATCGCCACGGCACACACCAGGCACCCATCCTCCGCAAATGTCTTCCCGCCCGCGTAAACCTCCCGTGCCCACCGCGGATCATTCTGCGAAAACCGCGCCATTCCCTCCGCCTTCGGCACCAGCTGTGCCCTGATCCGCCCCACCGCGGCCTCGATTACCCGCAAGTCGTCCAGGATTTGCCCCCACTCATCGCTCATTTGTTCGCTCCAACCAATGCGGCTATCCCCGACCCCACAATTTGCAACACCGCCAGTGCACCGGCCACCAATCCCAGCCGCTCCTTATTCCGTGCATTATCCTGCTCGAGACTGCGGATCCGCTCCTCCTGCTCATTCTGCTCCTGGCGGAATTCCGCCAACCTCTCCAGCACGGTGTCGAGCTTGGCATCAATTAGAGCCAGCGTGATTGTACGGCTCCCCTCACCAGTCATATCCCGCCCCGCTACTTGCCGTTGAAGGCCTTATGCGCCACCTGCGACCCCGCCCAGGTCACAAACCCCAACGCCACTGCCTGCCAGTACGGCTGCAGCACCGCCCACACCTCCGCTGGTACAAACTGCAACGCCACCTCCGCGACCAACGGCAGCCCCAGGCTCGCACCGAAGACCAGCCACCATTTCGCATCCGGCGAAAGCTGCTGGAAAAAAGAAAAGTGCTCGAACAGAAACGCGAGCACCGCCCCCACCCCCACCCCGGACGCCAACATCGTAACGATCTCGACCAAACCAGGAACCTCTTCGATCATCTCACACCTCCTATTAAATATAGAAACACAAAACGGCGCACCCTCCCCCGAAGGAGAAAAGTGCGCCGTGGATTACCAGGGCCCTATTCTATTGTCAGACGCCTCTACTATACTACACTTTTACCTCCCTGTCAAGAACCTCGAACCTTCCGGCACAAACAAAAAGACCCTTCGGGTTTTCCGCAACCCGAAGGGTCTGCTTACCTATCAAACTAACTTACTCATCTTCCTCCAACAGCAGCAGATCAATTTGAAGCAACGTCCTTCGCACCAACACCTCCAAGTGCTGCGGTCCCGCGGTTCCTGGACCATAACAACGATGCTGGACATCGAGTACGATTGACTCAAACAGTTCCTCGACCTCTTCCATTCTTGTCACCCCTGCCATCCTCGCCAACAAATCGTCGGTCATTTGCACACCTCCCAACCTTCCTTTTCCACCCGCCTCAACCAATATCCGTCGCGCTGCTCGTAGTATCCCGTCGTGATTTCCATCCCAAACTGAATGACCGCGCCGACGGCGCCGGTCATCGGGTCTACGCAGATATGCAGCTTTTCCAGATCCGAACCACCGCACCAAGTCATTGACCCCGCACATTTACCCGCAAGCAACGCCTGGTAAATGCGCTCGGTCTCGCCATTATGTTTAGCAGCGTGATCACGGATCGTCAGACCCGCTTGTATCTCCGCCCGGTTGCCCATCGTCTCCGCTGCCCGCCTGGCTCCGGCGGAGCCGGAGGCAGGTGACACAGCGTGACGTGGCGTGACGAGCGAGGCGCACATCAACAATCCCATCAGCCCCACCGCTATTATGCAAGCCCCCATAGCCAGAAACGTTCCGATCCCTCCTCGACCTCCTGATAATGCTGTCATTACTCCTCCTCCCCCGCCACCAATAACTCCACATCCAGCGGGTCCACGTACCACAGCTTCCCGAACCGCTTCTCCGCCGCGACCTGGCCCTCTGCCGCCCACCGCCGGATGGTGGAGACAGGCACCCCCGTCGCCTCCGCCACCTCCCGAATCGGCCTCATCCGCTCTTCCGGCGTCGGCTCCCACTGCGCCACCTCATCCGCCGCCGCCTGGATCTCCGCCAACTCCGCCTGCCCCTTAGCCGCGAACTCCGCCGCCAACCCCCGGTACCTCGCCACCGCCGCGAGGTACCGGGCTTGCCGCTCCTCCTCCGGCCCGAGGTGATCAAGATTAACGAGAACCTTCACGCCAACCCCTCCTCCTGCCACACAATCTCCTGCTCCTGCTCAGCCTCCCACTCAGCCGCGCAGGCCGGGCACACGTCCCCATCGCCCGTCTCGATCCAACCCTCCTCCGCCAGATCGAACTCTTCACCACATCCTGAGCATTCAACATTCGGTCCCATTTCCTTCTCCTTTATACAATATTTATGTTCAACCTGTCCCCGAGCTTTTCCCGGAGATACTCGTAAATATGCACGTACCGCCCAGCAACTTTCGTCACTGAGTGATGAAGATCATATTCTGTGGTGAATATTTCAGCTCTCACGACCCGCCACGTCTTGACCGTCGCCTCGCATTTATCAAGCGTCGGGTGGTTACTACCCCGACGCGACCATTTTACTTGTTTGTTAATTTCCAGCATTACGACCGCACTGCCTGCACAACGCCGCAATGTCGTTTCTACGCTGCCACTCGCCTGAGCGTCCGCATATAGTTGCGCCCGTTCCGGCGTGTCGGTAACATACAGACCGAGAAAACTATTACTCTTGCCGTCAAGCAATTTGTTTATTTTCCCAATCCGCGTTCCGTGATAAACAATCATCTCTTTCCCCTTTCCTCTTAGCTATCACCGCCCAACTATCTATATTATAGTTGATAATCGCCCGCTTGTCAAGCATTTGCCCACTTTTGTTTCACACCGAAACGCTTTTCTCCCCTTTCCCCACTCGTTGAGATCAACCGATAATCGCTATTATCCGACCTACCCCTATAACTCCACATCCTCATCCCGCCGCCGAGGCGGAATGATCACCCCCGCCCCCCCAGCACCCCCGCCCGGCAGAAACATCTGCTGGACCGTCGGCACAGGTGCACGCTCCTTCATCCGTCGCGTCGTCATCACCCGGACGTCCGCCGCCTTATACGCCGCCTTGCTTACCGCCTCGATCCCCTCCGCCAGCCCGGCCACGTGCCCCCTCGCCTCCATCCTCCCCAGCGAATACCCGGCCAGCCCCACCAGCGGGACCACCACCGTCGCCACCCCTGCCCACCACCGCAACGCCGTCACATCGGCCTGGCCCACAGTATACACCAGCCCCCCCACTACCGCCAGCACGACCACCAGCGCCGCCATCCCCAACAACATCCGCTCCCTTGCACTCATAATCGCCTCCTTGCCTGCCCACCTCGCATATACACACACCCGCCCCCGCTACCGGCCTGGCCACCAGCACGTATATGCTCGACGGCCGGGCAGGCAGTTAACCCAACAACGGAACATCAATAATCTGACCTGGTCGCGTCCCCTCGCTCTCCGCAAATACCTTCGGCACTACCTCCGCCAACCCTACCCCCAGTTCCTCCAGCACCTCGAACTGCTCCCGGCACAAATGCAACAACCGCTCAGCCCGGGTGGACCCCGGTCGCCCCAACCCCGCCCGCTCCAACGCCCGCTGCAACCTCGGCCGCCCCTCCCCCCGCCACGCCCCCGCCAACCCGTATGCCAACTCCTCACCGGAGTACCGCCACTGCACCGTCGGCTCCTGTCCCACGTCCTCCGGCTCAAACCCCGGCCACTCCGCCAACTCAGTCGGCTGCCGCTCCGCCTCGTCCAGATCACGCTCATCCACCAACACCAACTGCGTCCGGTGGATCGTATTGCCAATCGCGTAAGCATCCCCCGCCCCCATCAGCCGGTCCGCTCGCGGCACCGGCGCCCCCACGATCACCTCGCTCGCCTTCGCGTCCAGCACCTTCAATGCCACCCGCCCGGGCAAATTCCGCTTTACCGCCTCGTCCCCGAACGTCTTCACCGTCGGATGCTGCGTCGCCAGCAAACAATGCACCCGCGCCGCCCGCCCCCGGCCCACGATCCGCCGCAACAACTCCGCCACCACCGCATCCCCCGTGAACTCCTGGAACTCGTCGAACAGGACCACCAGCCGGGGGAACCGCCGCGCCGCCTTCTCCCCGTCGCTCACAATAACGCGATACCGCCGCTGCAACTCCCCGTGCACCCACCCCAGCGCCTCCCGCGCCATAGCCACCTCCGTCACCAGTGGCCCCATCACCCCGGGCAAATTCACCAGCGGCCCCAACCCCGCCCCCATCTTCCCATCCACCAACACCAGCCGCGCAGATGGATCCCACGACAACTGCAACCCGGCCGACAACAGCGCCACCGTCTTGCCGCTTCCCGTCGTCCCCCCCAACAACCACGACGGCGTCTCGTCACTCAGACTCGCCACCACCGTCTGCCCCACCTCATTCACACCCAACACCCACCGCCCGTCCCCCTTCGGCTGCCGGCACACCGACCGCAGCCGCACGCTCGCCTGCGCCAGCTCGGTCGGCCAGGGCGCTTCGATCCGGATAGTCCGGCCATCCAGATACACCGACGGGTCACCCGTGAAATGCCAGCCAATGAACTGCCTGGCCATCGCCGCATTATCCGACGCCAGCGCCCGGAACAACGTCCCCGTCGCCAGACCCGCATACAGCCGCACCGCCCCGGCCCGAGGCCCTGCTACCGTCTCCACCCGGAACACTTGCACCGGCTCACCCTTCGTCAGCACCCCCATCCCCGCGATCTGTACCAGCCCCTGGGCAGTTTGCACCAACAACTCCGCCCGCTCATCGTCCATCGCTCCCCCTAATCCCCGACAGAGAAGACGGGAACATAATACGTCCCCTTCTTCTCCCCCCGCCTCTCCAGCAACCCCAACTGCACCAGGTGCACCATATCCCGCCGGATCGTCTCCGTATGCCAAAAGCACACCTTGCGGACATCCCCGTTCGTCACCCCACTCCATGCATAAGCCAAAGCCAATATCTGCCTCTGCCGCTCAGTCAAAACCGGAGCAAATCCATCCTGTGGAGATGGAGACGAAGACGGAGATGGAGGCGGACCATCCAGCAAACCAGGATGCCTCACCACCCACCACCACTCCCGCAACCGCACCGCCAGATCCGCCGCCTCCCACGCATCAGTCAGCACGCACCCCAACTCCACAACCGCCTCGACCAAGTTCATCATTTGAGCACCTCCACTTTTGTGCTATACTCCTGCCAGAGCGGGACAAGGTGAGCACCTCCTGCCCGCCCTGCGCCCGGGGCCCTACCCCGGGCGCTCACCTTATACTGTACCGATAATTGTCATTATCAGACCTGTCCCCATCTCCCCACCCCCACGCTACCAGTTCGCCGCTAAAAATCAAAAATCGCTTACAGATACCATAAGACCTTGAACACCATCACTTCCTGCACCCTACGCTACCGTATCCGCTACCGTACCGCCACCGGTACGCTACCGTACTCCGCTACCGTACCGCTACCGTACCCCACGCCCCACAACCCCCCTCTTTTCCACTCCGCCCCAATCCCCTATCCCTCCCCCGGCGCCTCCCCCGGCGCCTCCACCTCCCCCGCCTCCGCCGCCTCCAGTTGCGGCACCAGCAAATACTCCACCAGCGCCGACACGTTAGCACTCCGGCCATCCGGCGCCACCAACCCCCACCTTTTCGCCAACTCCCGCAACCGCCCCGGCACACTCCCATCCCCAAACGTCACCCCCACCCGTCGCCCCCGCCGCCGTTTCTCGGATGGCCGCACCGGCGTCCTACGTCCCCCCGCCGCTGGCCGCTTGGCCAGCACTGTCGGCGTCCTCACCAACCCCAACTCCTCCACCGGCTCGTTGCCCATATCCCCAAACGGATCTTGCCGCCTCTTCTCATCCTGTCCGTGTCGCATCCAGCACCCCCCACGTCACCGCCGCATACTCCTTCGCCGCCCGGCTCCCCGGCCCGTGCTCGAAAATCGTCGCCCCCACCGCCGGACACTCCCGCAACACCGCCGCCCGGTGCATCGGCTCCCACACAATCTCCTCTCCAAACGCCTCCTGCAACCGCTCCAAATTCGCCTGGCTCTCCCTGGTCACCTCATCGAAAAACGTCGGCAGAATCCGCACCACCGGAGCCACAGGCCGCCGCAACGCCTTCAACGTCCTGAGCACCTCCGCCACCCCCTCTAAACTCAGGTAATCCACCGCCGAGGGGATGATCAACATATCCGCCGCAAACAGCGCATTCTCCTGCAATCCTCCGGCCGAAGGGGCTGTATCCAGCACCAGGTAATGCAGCCGGTTGCCATCCACCCGCTCCGTCAAAATCGCCCCCACCGTCTCCACCCCCTGCCGCTCCATCACCATCACCGACTCAGCCGTCCTCGTCCGCTTACTCCCCGGCAACAACCACAACCCAGCCCGCCCCGTCGTCCGCACCACGTCCCGCACCGGCGATCCATTTACCAATAACCTGAACACCCCATCCTCCCGTTCCATCCCCAGGTGCGATGCACACTGTCCCTGCGGATCCAGGTCCACCAGCAGCGTATCATTATTCTTAAGCGCCAGCCCGTGCGCCAGCGTGACCGCCGTCGTCGTCTTCCCCACTCCACCCTTCTGGTTCGCCACTGTGATGATGACCATCGCGCCTCCTTTCTTAAAAGTGGATACCTCTTACTCTTGCCCTTCTTCTTTTCTTTTATTACCCCCCCCCGTAGGTGCAAATCACCGCGTCACGAGATGATTTACATTGATAATGCGGTGATATGCTTGTGCAAATCATCTCGTCACGCAATGATATGCTCGTGCAAATCACCTGTTATATCATCAAAAAAAATCTATGTGGTGTATCGCTTGTGCAAATCATCTCGTCACGCGGTGATTTCATCTCGTCACGCGGTGATTTCATCTCGTCACGCGGTGATTTCATCTCGTCACGCGGTGATTTACACCGAAAACACATTTACCCGACAAAGTCCCACTCCTGTGCATCGAACCCGTGCTCGGTCAACCACCGGTCGTGCTGCACCTGCAACCGTGCAGCCAACCGTGCTACCTGATCTGGCCGCAACAACCCCAGGCCGGTCCGCACATTGATCCAATATGTCGTACACCGCTGCTGACCCCGTTTCTCCACCGTCGCCACCCTCTCCGCCGTCAACCGCTCGAATGCTCCAGGATGATGATGCCACCCATCGCCATTCCGCCGCCTCATCCCCACCAGCGCCTGCCGCCCGCACGGCACCTGCTCCGCCAGTGCCGGCGCCGTCCACCGCTGCACCGGCGTCCAATCCGTCTTCTTCTTCCGCTTGTCTGCCTTCCGCACAATCTCCCACACCCGCCACCCCACCCGCCCCAAAAGCGGTGCCCAAAACCGGCACTCGTATTCACTCACCGGAAACCACCCCGCCTCGCGCACATCGAACTCCGGCACCACAAACCCCGCCTCCACGACCGCCACCGCTTCCGATGTCGAGGCCCCCTCCGTGGACGAAGGCCCAGGGGAGAGATCCCCTTGCTCTCCTCCCCTCGCAGAGGAGGGGCTGGGGGAGAGGTCATCCTCCACCACAAATTGCACCTCCACCGCCTGCCCCGTCAACCGCGCCAGCGTCCGCCTGATCGTCGCCTCCAACCGGCTCTCAAGCCAGTCTTTCGCATACTCGCTCTTGACCGCGACGACGAACTTACCACCCTCGCACTCCACACACCTGGAACCCCGCAACCAGGTGTCGAATGTGGCTTGCGTCATCTGCAATGAGAACTCGCCCAGCGCAGTTTGCCACAGTGCATTGAAATCCATAATAAAATGTCCACTTTGTCAGGCTAAGCATTCAGAGAATGAGAGATGGAGCAGACGACATTGTATACCAATTCTGTCTGCTGTCTGCTTTCTCCTATCTTTCCTATCGCTATGCGAAAACTCAACTATTTCCCGACTTCAGCCCCTTCCATCCCCCGTCCAGCAGCCGGGCATCCCCAATCTCAATCACCCCAGGCCGTACATCAAACTGCCGCTTAGCCAAATATGTCCGTACTTGCTCCATCACCTCCATCACCTTCTTGTCGGCTGATTTCTTTCCATTGCTGCCCGGGCCAGACAACACAATATTGCCGCTCTGCATCCTCCTGGCCATACAAATATAACACACCAACACGTGATTACTATCATCAGGAGCGAAAGCCCGCACGTGCACCCCAATTCCCACCTGACTGATCCCTTCCTTGCTGACCCCTTCAATAATGTGCAAAACCTCCACCCGCACCACGTGCCCCTTCGGCAACTCCGCCAGCAATTCATCCAACTCTACAAACTGAATGACCATTCACTGCCTCCTAAACTCGCTCATCATCCCTCCTTGCTTCTCTCCAATTCAGCCAACTCATCGAGCGCCTCCAGCAGCACCCCTACACCCGCTCCGCATTCTCTGGTGGCACCCGAATCTCGCCCCATTTCGTGTCCCGCCTCGGACACCAGTACGGCAGATCCTCCGCCACCAACACCGGCTCCATCTCCACCATCACCACGTGCACCGGCCGGATCATATTGCCACCAACCGTCACCCACCACCCATCCTTCCCCGGCCCATCGGACAACGAACAAAACACAACCGTATCCACATACCTCTCCCCACCGGCATCCTCATCCTCCGCTATCACGCCGTAGGTGACCTTATAGTACCGGAACGGCCAAAACACCTTACTCTCCGCCTGCTCCCGCAATGCCTCCCTCTCCTCATCCGCCGCCACCAGCCGCTTCTCAAGCTCCTCCAGCGCTTGGCCAAACTCGTCATCGGACAAAAATTTCCGAATCCGGAGGCCAGTATCCTGTATCTCCCTCCACTCCGCCCAGGATGCCGCCGCCCGCACTTTATTCAACAGCATCTTCCGTCGCTCCTCCCGCTCCTCCACCCCCCGCCGCGTCTCCTCCGCCTCCCTCTCCGCGATTCGCGCCCTGGCCGCCTCCAACACCCGCCGTACATCCTCGAAATCCATTAACTGATACTTTTTAATCTCTCTCCTCTCCAATTGTCGAATCTCATAATCAGACTGGCATTCCTCCAGCTTCGGCACGATCAACACCCGCTCCTTCTCCCGCTTCTCGTGCCACCGATCCACTTTCTCGATCCAATCCAATACCTTCACCCTGGCCCCTTTCGGATAGAGTCCCGTGTATTCCCGGCCACGATAATGCAGCCTGACGGTTCCCACCCCCAATTCCGCTCCCAGCTCCTCGAGCACCTCCTCGCTCAGCTCCGCCACCCATCGCTCTCGCATCTCAGCGATCAATTGCGCCTCCTTCTCCCGCCCCCGCTCGACCCGCGCCTCCTCCTTCACCCGCACCTGCTCCCTCAAAGCCTCAATCGCATTCATCGCTTACCTCCGCCCGACTCATCGTGTATTTCCCCATCCGTGGTAATCCCCCGCTCCAACTCAGCCAACTCATCGAGCGCCTCCAGCAGCACCCCTACGTCGTTGGCCTTACACTCAACGAAATCCCGCACCGCCTCCGCCATCCGCTCCAACACCCGCATCCGCTCCACCTCCGCCCGGACCGGAGCCGCAAGCACATCCCGCGCCTGCTCCCGCGTCACAGCATCAGGCGCATGTTCAGCCAGATGCTCCAACACACCCCCTGCCCTCACCAACGCCGCCCGAAAAACCTCATTCCCTGGCATCGTCAAACAACTCCTTCCATCGCACCGACAACGTCGCCTTCAACCACGCCAACTCCTCCCTCATCGCAGTCGCCTCCTCATACACCGTCCCCCAATCCCCCTCATTCCACGCCTGCACCCGGATCACCCGCCGCCGGTCATCCACCTGCGACAACAACGCCAGCACATCCTCCAGCGTCCGCACCCGCTCCCACCCCTGGCACCTAGACGGCAAGCTCATCATCACTCCCCTCCGCCTTCCGCGCCTGCCGCACCATGCGCACCACGCCGTCCAACCTGTAGGCCAGCACCACCGTCACCCCCCCGGCCCCGGCGATCACCCCCAACCCCACCACCGTCACCCAATCCCCATTCAACAACCGCCAGGCCGCGAACCCTAGCCAGATGCTGACCACCCCATACACATACGCCTGGATCCGCGACAACCGCCACGCCCACGGAAACCAATGCCCCACCGCCAGCACCAACGCCGCCAACAACGCCCCGGCCACCAACGTCCCCAACTCCCACCAAATCCCAGTGACAATCATTGGACGCAAACCTCCCCCTCGATGATATAATGACCTACAGAACCTCCAGCACCTTAACAACCACGTCACCGCCCGGCGCCTTCACCACCACTTCATCACCAGGTCGTCCCGTCACCAGTGCCCGCCCCACCGGACTCCCCGCGTTCAACTCCGCCAAATCATCCACCTGGTGCACCAACCGCCGCTCGAACCTCTGCCCATCGAGCGAAAACCGCACCGTCCGCCACAAATTCATTGCCCGGGCCACTTTACTCCTCACGTTTCACCCCCCACGCCTCACGTCCGATAATGAGCCTTATCAAGTCACCCAGTCACCCAATCACCCAGTCACCCAATCACCCTCACACCTGCCCCACCAACTCCCGCTCCAGGAACCGCTCACAAGGCAGCGGCCGCCCCGCCCTCACCGCCGCGCGACACTCCGCCCGATGCGTGCACCCCTCGCATTTCCCGTTCCCCGGCCGCTCCATCACCGGCTGCTGCACCTCCCCCCAATACGTCCGCAGCGCTCCCTCCCCCGCCATACCTATCACCTTCCCCCCCCCGCTTCCACCCCTTCCTCCGGCCCCTGATGAGTTGATTCGCCAGCACCACCGCCCTCACCGTCCATCCCAGGTACCCCGCCACCAGCTCACAGTTCCTACTCCCAAAGCCTAATACTACATCCCCCCGCAAAAACCGCCGCAGCGCCTCGTATGACATCCCCATCACCCGCGCGGCCGTCACCGTCGAGTGCCCCCGCCGCTGCATCTCCAGGATGATCACCTCATCCAACCCCCGACCAGCCATCAAAATAACTCCAACTGCCCGCCCGGTGCCCCGAACTCCCGCACCACCGCCTCCTCCATCAACTCGATCACCTCGCGCATAGACTGAAGTCTCGTCTTCAGCGACATCGTATACCGGTACGCATCCTCCGCACTCCGCGCAAACCGGTAACCCCCCGCCTCATCCGCGACAATCAAGTGACCCGCCTTCCGTAACTCCACAATCGCCGATCGCAACACCCGGTCCGAACACCTGATCATCCCGCACAACTCCTCACGGCTCAAAACGTGAGACGACCCCCGCCACCGCTGCAACGCGGCCAGCACCTCCGGCGCCACCTCGTGTATTCGATCCGTCCGCTGTGCCATGCGCACTACTCCCTACAGCGCCCACACTCACACTCCGGCACCTCCCCCGCGTCAACCGCCTCCAGGACCTCATGCGCCTTCCTCTCCAACTCCTCCCCCGCCAGGTCATTCCTCCGCAGCCACGCCACCCACAACTCCCCGTTAGCCCGCACCTTGTACACAATCAGCGCCCGGTCATACCCCCCGTAACGCATGTACATCTGCACCTGCGCCCGGTCCCGGCTGCGAGGCCCCTTGTCCCGGATGTTGTCCAGCGCGTCGTAATCCTCCACACTCTTGATCTCCAGGAGGTCTCCGTCCACCTCCCCGTCAATGTGCCCCCGGAACCGCTCATCGAACCCCGCCACCAACTCCCGCTGCTGATTCAACACCGGCACCCCCGCCGCCTCCAGCCGCTCGATCACGTCACGCTCGTGCAAATACCCCTCGTGACAATATCGTATCCCTCGATCCTTCGGCCGCCGCCGCCCTTTCGCCAGGTCGTTGTACAACTTTCGCGGACACTGCCCGATCGCACTCATCCCCAGGTAATCCCGCCCGTCGTCCCAATCATCCTTGATCGAGCTCTCCAACACCTGCTTCATCACTGCCGCTTTCATCCCGCCTCCTCCTATCCGTTATCCATTTATCCTACGTTGACACTGACCGGGCGGGGAGTCGAACCCCAGGGGACCATCAGTAGTGGCCACAGTCCCAGGCGCCCCTCGTCTCTCCGGCTCGCTCAACCGGAGGCCACACTTCACCGCTGCCACCCGCAGCCTACCCGGTCTCGATCAACGCCTCCACCTGCGCCCACAACGTGTCCGTTCTCTTCTCGTTGTGGTCCAGATAAATCTGCGTCGTCGCCAAACTCGAATGATTCAAAAAATCCTTCAACTTCTTCACGTCACCGCTCAGGTCGTACCGCAACATCGCCGCCGTGTGCCGCAACGTATGCGTGTGAATCCGCTTCCACTTCAACCCCGCCCGCCGCGCGCACTTTTTCACCACTCGATTTACGAACGATGACGAAAGTGGCCTACTCCCCGCCTCCTCCACACCCGGCAGCCGGGTGGCCACCCCACTCAGCGCCACAAAAATACAATCCTCCTCCCCCATCCCCTCCAGCCGCCCCGCCGCCTTCAAATATGCTGCAATCGCGTTGTATGCCGGTAGCGGCAACTCATCCGTCCGCTTCTTCCCCTTTCCCTCCCAGTCATACCACACCCGCCCCCCTTCCTGGCGGATATCCCCCCACCGCAGCGTCCGGATCTCACTTGACCGCCGCCCCGTGTACACATATGCCACAACCAGAGCATAATCCCGCAGCCCCACTACCGTGTTGCGCGGGATAGAATGCAAAAGAGCGCGCACCTCGTCCACACTGAGGTGCACACTCCTCCCGTAAGGCGAAACCTTCGCCCGCTCCACCCGCATCACCGGATTATACTCCATCAACGGAATCTCCCTTCCCGTCGCCGGGTCGGTGACTACATACTTATAGCAGCAGAAAGCGTAAAACGACGATAACGCTGCTAACCGCAAATTGATCGTCGTCTCCGCCAATCCCTGCTTCCGCATTGCCTGCTGCCACGCGATCACCTGCGCACCCCCAACCCGCCAGGGCCGCACCTGGCAAAACTCGAAAAACATCTGCACCGACGACTCATAAGCCCGCCGCGTATGTCTACTCCCCGACCTCGCCAGCTTCGTCTCAATCCACGCCGCCGCAGCCTCATCCCACCATCCCTGCAGCAACTCCTCCCGCCGCTGCTGGTCCCGCTCCTCGTGTGGACGACTCGCCAGACCCGCTCCCCTGGCCCATCCTACCGGCACCATCGGCACCGGCATCCTGGACCCCACCACAACCTGCTGCAATCCCATCTCGACCTCCCTTTTCCCCTTTCCCCTCGACGAATCTACTCAATCACTATCACTTGCCACGCTGTGCCCTTCGTGCCAGTCGCTGCGCCTTACGCTTCTTCCTATACCGCTTCGGCCGCCTTCGCCCGCGTTCTGCTTACTGGCACCCCCCGCCTCCTTCACAGGCAAACGCCGCAACCATTTAGGCAACTTCACTTTCTTCACTTTGGTAGACTCCTTCCTCAGCACTAGCCAGGAACTGCTTAACCTTGCGAATCACCAACGCTGCGGCCCGCCTGGTCCTTGCTTCATCCTCGAAGACTCCCATCGCGCTAAGGCACTGTGCCGCCCATAGGAGGTTCTGCGCATATGCGGGCAGTTCACTGCCCCACTTATCCTCAGGGTTTAGGAAAGCGATGAGACTCTTACCTTTAACCCACTTATCCGGTCGAGGTGCTTGTTTAGGCATAAACTTAATCTCCTTCCTCTATGGTAGTTAGTTTACACACAGCGGCATCCTCGTAGGCCTCCGCGCAAGACATAACCCACCCAGTCAGGCGGGAAAGTCCATAGCCTACATAACCCACAGCACACATCACGTGGGTGTCATCGAGGGGGCAGATGTACAACCACCCAGGGGGATTGCCGTTCGTGGATTGCTGGCAGTCGAATACCAGCCCTTCTGTGACGCAAGTTTCGAGCACCTCATAGGCTTTCTCTGTTGCTCCCTGGTGGTCTGTGCCAATATGAACGCTTGCGCGCGGTAGGGTATCAACGAATGGAGGAGCCTTCAACACTGTAAGTGTTTCCTGGTGGGTCGCTCCGCTCCCGCCCAGGCCCGCCAGGGCTACTAAGCCAACAGTTCCCACAATTGCACACAGGAACAAGGCTTTGAACAATCCCAGGAACCCTGAACTACCTGTCGCGTACGTCATCATCCTCTCCAGGTCACATAATCACACTTATCAGTCCTGCTACAACCCCTCCACCGGCTCCCCCCGCGCCTCTTCCCCCAGCGCCAGCTCCACCATCCGGCCGGTCACCACCCGACATTTACCCCGCCGCATTACCCACGCGATCCGGTCAAACACCCGGTTCCGAGAATATGGAACCGTGCACCGCACAATCGTATCCATCAGCCGCTGAGCTGATCCCGTCTGCTCCATCGCCTTCCTCCTCACACCCCGATCTTCTCCACCAGCACCTCGACCATAGCCCTGATCTCCCTTACTCCCTGGGCTATACTCTCCACCCACTCAATGGCATTGGCCAGGGAATCCACCGCAGAAAGAGGTCTTGGCCTATCCACCAATCTCTTCTTGTTTTGTGACGGTGCATCTGATGGTGGTATACCCGGCGGATTCAGGATATTCAGCAATCTCACCAACTCGTCATCCAGCCCAGCCAGGGCCTTCATCAATGTCAGATCCGTACCCTGATCAGTCACCCACTTTGCCTCCATCGCCTCCCTCCTCTCTCCAATATGATCAACGAGTACCCGCGTACTCACTCCTCACCCCCACATCCCCACACTCCTACGCCTCCGGCACCGGCACCGGCCCCACCAACACCACGCTATGCCGGAACACTTCCACCGGCTCCGCACCAAATCGCTGCACAAACAAACGCCGCGCCTCCTCCTCGGTCGTATCCGCAGAGAAGCCACGGTAATTCACATCCAACCGTCTATTCGACCGCGCACCGTCCACCTACTCCTTCCCCTCCTCCTCCATCAATACCGACAACTGCCCTATCGCCTGCGCCTCCGTGATCGACCCTATCCTGCGCGCCTGAGCCACAGTCGCTATATACTTCTGGCGGCTGACCTTCCCCGCTCTGTACGCCTCGGCCAATGACTGACTCCAGGTATCCATCCGGCACTCATTCGCCTGATCCATCGTCAGACTCCTCTGCCATTCCCGGCCCATAACTGGGATCGCTGTAAGCCTCGGCCCACATCTCGACGTCGCTCCTGCCAGCGGCCACCGCCCACGCCATCACCAACGCCCCCAGCGAAGCCCCGGTCAGCAGACCCACGATCAATCCAGTTACGAACACCCTCACACCTCCCGCGCCGTCAGCACCGCCAGCCGCTCCACCGCCTCCGCCCCCGTGATCAACCCCGCCGCGTAAGCCTGGCCTATCACCTGTAACTGCTTCAGCGTCGCCCACTCCCGGATGATCATCCGCAGCCCGCCCGAAAACGACAGGCCCGCATCCTTCGCCAGCGCCTGAACCGCCGCGAAGTCCACCGGCCTAAAACAACAATTTTGCCGCATCACACCCGTTTGCTTATCCATCTGTCCACCTCCTAATCATTCCACTTGCCACCAACTCTGTTCCTACAGGAACAATTATACACCCAATAATATCTTTTGTCAAGGGGTTACAAGACCAATTCCCAAAGGAACACGAAAGAAAGGTATACTTATCCTGATGGAAACATTACCAGACTGGTTGGAACAACGACGACGTGATAAAAGCTGGAATGTCTCAGAACTGGCACGTCAGGCTGGAATCAAACCCGCTTCATTAAGCCGCGTCCTAAATGGAACGAGACAAGCCGGACCTGATATGTGCCTGGGACTTGCCCGCGCCTTGAAAGTCCCCCCCGAGCATATCTTCCGACTCGCTGGCCTCCTCCCCCCCCGCATCATCGGAGAAGACCACGAAGGGCAAAAACACGAACTCCTCGACTACTTCGACGCCCTGGACCCTGATAGCCGCAACACCCTCGTCGCCATCGCCCACACCCTCCACGAACAGCGCGCCGAATACAACGCCAAGAAAGATACCGGCGAATGAAAAAAATTATCACCTGGCTCCGCCAACAATGGCAAAAACACCGCGCCCTCTCCATCATCGCCATCATTGCCCTGACCATCCTCGGCTCCTGCGCCTGCTGCCTGAGTGCCTCAGCCCTGATCCCATCCACTCCTACCCCAACACTAACCGATACCCCTACCCGTACCCTTGCACCCACCCGCACCCACACTCCCACACCCACTCACATCCACACACCCACCCGCACCCCACGCCCCACCGCCACCCGCACCCCCACGCCCACTAATACCTTCACCCCCACCTCCACCGCTACCCCCATCCCCCCCACCAATACCTCCATCCCAATCTCACCTCCCACCAATACCCCCGCCCCCACCTCCACCGCTACCCCCGTCCCCCCCACCAACATCCCCATCCCAATCTCACCTCCCACCAATACCCCCGCCC
>Ga0307430_1000062_pt1 | contig 94401 bp, 95 predicted proteins | sample SalMarWE160130MG_FD_202159 | JGI IMG/M metagenome (GOLD analysis project Ga0307430, IMG submission 202159) | Salt marsh sediment microbial communities from the Plum Island Ecosystem LTER, Massachusetts, United States - WE1603-130 | ecosystem: Environmental > Aquatic > Marine > Intertidal zone >... | reverse complement strand
CCTAAAGCATGCCTCAATATTCAAAATCAGGCAAGACAGCGCGAAAAACCGAAGGTGTCTTGAATGGGATAATCGTGTGCGGAGGATGGAACGGCGGCGCTGGGAAAAATCGGGCAGCTAACTCATTACTCACGTGGGAAAACGCCGTGGTGGCCGGGATGTCGCAGTACGCCCTTGTGCGAAAAAACGTATTCTTCATTGCTGCGCGGTCTCGTTCAACTGGCAGCGGCGAAGGCGCGTCAGCGCTGCGATGGTCAGCCTGATTTACCCCGCCAGGATGAGAAAGCTCACAATCTGAAATAGTCACCTTGTCAGGTCGACTCCAAGCATTTCAGTTATTGACCTCCCAGTCTCCAGGTAAGTGTCCACGGCCCTTGCACGGCCACGATGACGCCATCTAGTTCCACGTGGTAGCGGCCCGGCTGGACAGCGCGGGTCTCCGGGTCCACCACGTCGAAGGCCAACACGGCCCGGTGCGCGGTGCTCCCTTCTTCCTCGGGGCCAGCGCCGCTGTGGGCAGTCTCCAGGTCAACGGCCCGCCCGTCGGGAGCCGTCACCGAGGCCAGCCGCAGGCCAAATAGCCAACGGTCTCTCGTCTGGGGTTGGAAGGGGGCTGAGGTGAGCGTCAACAGCGTGGTACCATTTAGATCCTCCAGGCGGGCCTTGGTAAAGTGCAGCCGGTAGCCGGCTATCTCCAAGGGAACGTCCACGTCCCACGACGCGCTGGCCAACCAGGGCAAGTCAGGTCCGCCCAACGTCATCGTCAACCCACTCGGCACGGTGATGTCGAAGGCTGCGGCACCAGGCAGCGTCACCTCCACGGCCGGCGCACGCAGGGTCAACCGCCGGGCCAGCGGTTGCACCGGCTGGAAGGTGAGAGTGCCGGCATCGAACTCAGGCTCACCGGGCGGTTGCCAGTACACGTCCCAGGAGAGTTCGTACCGGCGACCGCGATCATCCTCCAGGGTGAGTTCGTGGCGGCTCGTCGCCGGGTTCCACGACAGGATCCGGCTGAGTGCCACACCAGGCGGCGGATCGTCCAGATCGACTGACACGGCTGTCAACCGGTCGGTCAGCACAACCTCATCCACGCGGACGGTGAGACTGTCCTGGGTCTGGCTCGCGTCCGCTGGGTGTAGCTTGACGGGGGCGAGGGTTTCTTGGCTGTCTTCATCAACTCCGGGTACTGTCCAGGTGATGTGCCACGGGCCACGGATGGACAGGCCGGCGCTCCAGACTCGTACCTGGATGGGGCCGGTGGGGATGGGCTGCCCTTCTCGCAGTTCCAGGCTGGTGCGCACGATGCGCGTGCGGAAGTTGTAGCCGCCGGGACCACTTTCGAAAGCCGCTGCCTCACTGTCGAGATGGACGCCCTGCAGCGTGCGGCCCGCTTGCTCCGGCACAGGGTCAACGTCAAACTGCAGCAGCGTGCGCTGCATAGGGCCATCTCGCAGGTGTAGACGCTCCTCCACCAGCCGCGCCCCGCTGATGTGCACGGGGAATCCCGCTACGTCCAGACCGATATCCAGCGGCCAGTGGTCGCCCACCTGCGGATCGTCGCCCAGGTCCACGGTGAAACTTGCCTCAGCCTGGACATCGAAGCCGACTTCGTCCACCACCAGGGTCAGTCGCCGTGCCGAAAGGGAGACGGGGGCGAAAGACGGGGTTCGCTCGTGAGTGGGGATGGTGGGGGTAGGGGACGGCGTAGTCTCTCCATCCGGCTGCACGCCCACGATCACGGTTTGGCTCGAGGAACCGCTGCTCGGCCCGATGGGTTGTTGGTACACGTGGCCCAGGTCGTCGCGCAGCTCAAGGGACCGCCCGAAGCCGATGCCGGGTTGCTCCCAATCCGGATCAGGCCACTGTATCTGCAGGCGGAGTGCCGTCTCGTCCGGGCTGTGGGCGACTTCCAGCACGCGCAGGGTGACACCGGCGTGGGTGTCGCTGGCGTCGGGCGGGGCGTAGGGCTGCGGGAACAGTTCCGTCACCAATTCGCCGATGGCGGGACGGAGAGTCAGCGGGACCTCCCACGCCTCGGGGGCCGCGCCTGCGGGAACCAGTGGCAGACGTGGCAACTCCAGCGTGACGCGGTAGACGTCGTCGGGCAGCGGGGGGAACTCCAGGGTGCTGGTTTCCAGGCGCAAGGTGCAGCCCTTCAAGGGCAGCCGCCGGGCGTCCGGCAAGCGCAGGCCGGGATCGAAGTCATCATCGACGGTCGCGCCGTGGGGCCACAACTGATCCTCCGGCGGCAGGCCCTCAGTGCGGATGACGACCGTCGTGCCGCCTGGCTGGGCCAGTACCTGCTCCACGCGCAGGGTCACGCCATCCCGGGTGACCTCTACCGGGGCCGTCAGCACCCGGGTTTCCTCCAGGTCCACGAAGCCGACGCCGGGCACATAGCCCAGCAGCCGTTGTACCTCGGCCCAGACGCGCTGGGGGCCCACAGCGGCCAGCGCCACGGCCACGGCGAGCAGCAGGCCAAAGGCACCCATTGCCCAGCGACGTTGGCCTGAAGGCTGTGCCCATCGAGCCCACCGGCGACGGAGAGGCGACTCTCCAGCAGCGTGCTGGCCGATCAGAATGGTCCCCTGGGCAAGGAGTTGACGCTCCAGGTTGGCGACGAAGGCCGCGTCCGGGGTGGCGGCGCTGAACAGCGCTGTGAGGGACCCTTCGATGCGGGGCGAATGTTCGAAATCCATACGCTTATTCATCACTCTCCTCCCACTCGGCTTCCAGCCGGTGCAACAGCCGGTGCACCGCCATCTTGATGGCGGCCTCGCTGCGGCCCACAATCCTTCCGATCTCGCCGTAGGTCAGGCCACCGGCGAAGCGGAGTCGCAGCAGTTCCTGCTGTTCCTCATCCAGTTGCGCCACGAGCGCCGCCAGCCGTCGCAGTGCCTCCTCCTGCACCATGTGGGCCAGGGGGTCCGTGCCGTCGGCCGGGCTGTCGAGGGCCTCGTTCAAGGGCAGATTTGGGCGCTGCCGGCGGTAGTAGTCGGTCACTTTGTGGTGGGCGATGGTGAAGAGCCAGGCCGCGAAGTTCCCCTGCTCGCGGTAGCAATGCAGCCCTTCCAGCGCCTCGGTAAAGACCCGAGCGGTCAGGTCTTCGGCGTCGGCGACATTGCCCAGCCGGCTGTAGATGTAGCGGTAGATGGGCGTCACGTAGCGCCGGTACAGGGTAGCGAAGGCGGCCGGATCGCGCCGGGCGGCCTTTACCAGCGACGCATCCTCGTCAGCGCTCGCCAGTGCCCTGGGCTTCGCCAGCGACAGGCTGTGCATAGATTCACCTCGGTCATGACCGTGGGCCAGGACTTGCTCTGTGTCCATATAGTATATCGCAGATGAGAGGGAAAGGTAACACGTCTGAGGGCGATGAGCGTAGGAGTGGGGCAACTGTTCGGGCAGTGGGGCTGTGGGATAAGGGGCGGCTTCAGGCGGTTCTACGGGCCGCATCCGCTTCGTCGGCGTCCCCCAGCATCAGGTAGGCAGTCTTGTAGACCAGGTTCTTGTACTTCTCAAAGAGAGCAGCGAAGGCCCGCTCGCCCGCTCGCCCCCGGCTTGGCTGCGACGGATCAGATCCATTCACGTCTCCCCGGTGCGTTCTACGCTGTCATCAAATTATCTGGACTTCGGTACATTTGGGCATTTTGGCCCGAATTATATGGACTCGCTTGTTGATGTTTTTCGCCAATGCGGGCATAATAGAAGCCAACTTAGTGAAGGAGTGAGGGTATGCCCCGGCGAGAAATCGAACTGGATGTTAAGGTCGCAGCGATGCGTGAGAGTCTGCGGCTGACAAATGTCGTCGACACTGCCCGCAAACACGGGTTCTCCAAGCAGGCCATGTATAACTGGTACCATAAAGTCTTGGAGGCATTGCCGGACATCTTGGCGGATGATAAGCCAGGTCGCAAACCCAAATCGAAGGCCGAGTCGTCACCCCCCTTTTGAGTGCTGACCTGGGCCAGCCGATGAACAATGCGGGAACCTGGTGGCTCAAAGGTGCGGGGATTGAACTGGGCCTCGAGCAGGCGATTCTGGATGAGATTGAAGTCGCTTGCCGGCGTTATCGCGCAGGGTCGGGTCCGCCGCTGCGAGTGCTGACGCACGCACAGAAGGTCTTGGTACGCAAGAACGAGACGTTGGCCTTTCTGCCGCTGTTCGAGAACATGACGCGCTTGATTCACTTGGACACCTACAACGACGATGGATTGGGTTGGCTGACCGAATCGCTGCGGGTCTACCGTTCGGAGACAATGGAGAGCTACCTGGCTGAATTGACGCGCTTGGAAATTGCGGCTCCCTTGGGTCAAGCACTGGCACGCTGTTACTGGCAGGCGTGGTATCAGGATGAGAACATGTCCGACCGACATGTGTTCTATGTGGACATGCACGACAAGGTGATCTGGACGAAGAAGCCGATTCCGGTTGGGTTCGTCGGTGCCTTGCGTGAAGTGCGTGCTTGCCTGAAACAAGCGTTTGTGCATGGGCACGATAGTCACCCGCTGCTCTGCCTGACTTACCCGGCCGATGTCCACCTGAGTGAGATGGTGATAGAGGTAGCCTTGGCGTTGGATCAGGCCATCGGACAAGATGTCGTCCAAGTGATCGTAACAGACCGTGAAGGGCTGTCGGCCGAGGTCGTTCGGACCCTGATGGTGGAGCATAAAAAGGCATTTGTGGCCTTGTTGAAGGCAAATCAATACTCCGGAGGTACTTGTTTAGCGTTAGAGGGGCCAGTCTGTGAAGGCCCCAACGGGGTAGCCCATCGTTGGGCTGCCGTGCTGGACAAATCAGCTTGTTAGTGGCATAATCGGCCCCACTGTGATCGAGAGGCTCTCTCCGTCGGACACCACCCAGATGAACCCACGAGATCGGCGCGTTGCCGAGTTGGAAGCCCATCTTCGTGAGCGGGGTGCCTCTATTGCGGAGTTGGAGGCTCAACTGCGTCAGCGGGACGAGGTGATTGCGGTGCTGCAGGAGCGGGTCCGCCAACTCCAAGAGCAGGTGGAAGGGGTGAAACGGGCAGGCAAGCGCCAGGCCACGCCTTTTGCCCGCAGGAAGCGGGTTACCCAACCGAAGCGGCCAGGGCGCAAGAAGGGACAAGGGCGATTCTCCTATCGCCGCAAGCCCGTGCCTGAGGAAGTAACCGACACCAAAGAGGCTCCCCTGGCCTGCTGTCCGGAGTGCGGTGGCTCCCTGACCGACCGGAGGGAGCACGAGCAGTTCGTCGTGGACATCCCGCCGGTGGAGCCGGTCATCACACGTTACGTGACTCACAGCGGCTACTGTTCCCATTGCCGGCGGCGAGTTCGGTCGCGCCATCCTGAGCAGATTTCGGACGCCACCGGTGCGGCGGGGGTAGTGGTGGGGCCGCGGGCCAAGGCCCTGGCTGCGGATATGAAGCACCGCCTGGGGACTTCCTACGGCAAGGTCTGCGAGTTGCTGAACGACGCCTTTGGGCTGCGGGTGACGCGCAGCGGGTGGTATCAGGCCGACATGCGAGTGGCGGAGCAAGCACGCCCGGTCTACGAGGAGTTGGTGGAGACGTTGCGGCAGAGCGTGGTGGTGCACGCGGATGAGACCGGCTGGCGGATCGGTACGCTGTCGGCCTGGTTGTGGGTTTTCACCAATCGGGAAACGACGGTCTACACCATCCGTCGCAGCCGCGGGCACGAGGTGGTGGTGGACATCCTGGGGCGGGAGTTCCCGGGGGTTCTGGCTCCGATTGCTTCCTGGCCTACGACCACCACGACTTGGTGGACTGGCTGAAGCAGAAATGCGTGGGACACCTGCTGCGGACCCTGAGCGAGATGGAAGCGAGCGAGACCCGTAGCGCGGTGCGGTTTGCCCGCCAGGTAACGGCACTGCTGCAGGAGGCCATACAACTGAAGGTTGAGAAGCCGGACCTGCTTCCGGAGGTATTTGCGGAGCGGGCGGCTGGGTTGGAGGGGCGGTTGGATGCTTTGATCCACGAGCGCCGCCGCTTCACCGACCCGGACAATGCCCGGTTCGCCAAACGATTGCGGAAACACCGGCCTCATCTGTTGCGCTTCCTGTACGTGGACGGTCTGGATGCTACCAACAACCAGGCGGAGCGGATGCTGCGACCGGCGGTGATCACTCGCAAGACGACGGGGTGCAACCGCACAGCGGGGGGCGCGGAGGCCCATGCCATCCTGGCTAGTGTGCTGGCTACCTGCCATCAACGAGCGATCCCCATCTTGGACTTCCTGGTCAAGCTACGGCGTGCCTCGGAAAACCCGCCGCCGCTAGGCCCTCCGCAACCCACCCCCACCTGACGCTAAACAAGTACGTCTGCATAGTATCTTCTCAAAAAGCTGGGGCGGAAGTAGGTCGGATTTGCTATCCGACCCTATGGCGGTTAGCGAAACCGCCCTACGCTGCCCCTGCCCCAAGATATTGAGAAGATGCTCTGCATAATAGTGCGCTCTGGGCACGAGATCAGTAGTTCGGCTCAACCTATCGCCACACTACACCGCTGACATTGTGGCGTACATTTTTCAACCAGGACGGCTTCTACCATGAAATGGCTGACCGCATTGTCATCACACTCGAACCCTTCATCAACCCGCGTGTTTAGCAGGAAGCGGTCAAAGCGTGTCAGCGATTCAATGAGCGCCAAATCAAGACAATGTCCGGCAAAATCATCGAAATGCGTGTTGCCGAGTCCATTTAATTCAGACGATGTACCGAAGTCCAGCTTATACACCTTTTTGGGCCTGAATGTTCGCTGTCGTCTCGATCTTGACCGCTCTTCGTCAGAATGGACTTCTGTCGCCTCGGGAGTGCGCCACGCCAACCGCCCCGGCTAGGGTGGGATCAAGCGCTGGAGTTCTTTGGAGCGAAGAGTGTGGGAGTGTGGAAGTATGGAGTGACGTGGTAGAGATCTGTTACTTACGAGAACGAATGTGAAGTTTGTCCGAAGCCACATGAAGCCCACGATGTTGTTCCGCGCACGAGCGGGAGGTCCTGGGAGAGCGCGTCGGGCAGGCTGAAGCCTCCTATGCAGGATGCTTCAGCAACTGCAGGAACCGGGCCAGGGCTGTGCGTGGTAAGTGCCCCGGAGCCCAGTCCGGGGCACTTGAGCCACGTATCCCCGGCGGCTGGCCCCGGCCAGTCGCCGGAGTTATGTGAAAAAACAGGCGCTGCGCCCATGGCCGCAGTGTCAGGCCTATCGTCGTCAAATTTCAGTGCCTCGCGCACTACCTCTAGCGCATGCTTGTCCAGTGCATCAGCGTCCACCTGGCCCTCGGCCGGACAATCCCCCCGCAACCGATGCCGATACGTTGCTCGTCCTCGCTGCCAGCTGCCTTGCATCTTCTTTCCACATTCAGCGCAGTAGAGCAACCCCCCTAGAATGGGGAAGGCGCTGGAGATATTGGTGAATGGACGAGACTCAGGGTATCAGATAGAGGGTATCCGGTGTGCCAAATGTGGGCGGAGGATGAAGTACAAGGGAGAACAATTCAAGCGGACGATATACAGTTTAGAGGGAGATGTTCCCCATCCCAACTCCCAAACGTGCCTCCTTACCCGACCAGCAAGGTCTGCTGGTGAATCCTGAAAGCGGTCCGATCATCGTCAATGAGGATGATCTCGCTGTGCGCCAGCGGTTTACTGAAGCCCACGAGCTAATGGAACTCCTCTTCTGTGCTCTTCCACCTGGCAAAGGTTGGGCCGCTCGACAGACCGGGGTCTTCAAATCCAACACCAAGAGATTATACAACGAAGGTGCGGCGGAGTTGTTGATGCCACGCGCTACGTTCGCCCCTCGTGTACGCCGGGCGGGTGTTTCCTACCAAACGGCACGACTTCTCGTCTATGAATCTCAAGCCTCTACAAGCGCCGCACTGGTGAGGGTAGCGCGACTGGGGCCAGGGCGTCATGCTGTTGTGTTATGGCGGATGAAGAACAAGCCGACGGAGATTCGAGATAAGGTGACTGCCAACCAGCTCACGCTGTTTGGCGACGAGCCAAAGGCGCTGCCTCCAAAGAAGCTACGTGTCCTCTCCCAACTTGTAGATGCGCCCGCCGTGAATGAGGGGATGAGAAGCAAATGACTTGCTCACCCATCTGCATTGTGCTACAATCCCTATTGAAGAGAAAGAAGCCAAGGGCGCAAAACTCACCCTGTCACCCTGAGCGGAGCGAAGGGTCTCGACCAAGGTAGTAGGGAGATTCTTCGCTACGCTCAGAATGACGGTCAACTATCAGGGTGACTTTTGCGGTACTGCGAAAGAAGCCTCGCGACTATGCGGGAACCGGAGACTGGCCCTGGCGCAGTGCGGGCGCCAAGGTGCGGATAGTGTACTATAGGACCCCGTCCCGCACAAGGGACGGGCGTTTTGTTGCTTTGCTTTTCATCAGGTGCCGTTTTCGTGTCTGAACACACATCTGCTGACAACCTCACACCCGAAGGGATGCGCATGATCCTGGGTCTGCGTCTCCTGGTGGCGCGGGCTGCCAACAAGGACAGCCTGGCCTGGTGGGACGACGAGTCGCTCACCCGGCACGCCGGCTTTCTGTTGGAACGTATCTTCCCTACGGCGCCTCCCCTGGCGGCTCGGAGCCTGGCACTGGCCGCCGCTCTCGCACGGCACCAGGCTGCGTGCCCGGCCAGCAGCGGGGCTCTGCACCTCTACTGGCTCGACGCAGACAACCAGGACAAACTCGCTTTGCGCTTCGCGCCCCTCCTCGCCATCCCCGTGCCGGAGGAACCCATCACGACGCTGGAGAGACTGCGTCAACACTTGCTTGACCTGACAGGAGAGCCTGTACCCTATACTGTCGTAAGAGAGACAAACGCCCACGGATTGGAAATCGGTGTTCCACCGTGTCCGGCCGGCGTCTCACCGCTAGCGCACCGGGCACGGACGTTGGCCTGGGCCTACCTGGAGGGCGCCCCCGGTGAGTCGGTGTTCCCATTCTGCGTGGAGCAAGGAACTTGAGTGAATCACCTGAACCCACTTACACCAGCCGCATCATCAAGGCCAGCGCCCTGATCGCTGACACCAAAGTCCTGCTGGCTGCGTGGGAGCCAGAACAGTCGGTGGCAGGGAATCTCGACCGCGCCAGACGGGAGAATATCTTCGGCAAAACCTCACGCAAGCGCGTGGAGGACATCCTGCTCATCTTCCGCCAGCGTTACTTCGACGACACCGACGCCGGTACGGCGCTGGTCACGCTGACCCAGGACGGTGCGCCAGCCCAGTGGATCGATCCACTGCTCTACTTCTTCTCGGCTCAGAACGACCGCACTCTGCGGGACATCGTCATTGAGGTGCTCTACCCGCGACACCTGGCGGGCTATACCGACCTGCCGGTCCAGGTAGCGGTGCGCGCCGTCCGCAACTGGGTCGCCGAGGGCAAGACGACGACACCTTGGGGTGACAACACAATCATGCGGGTTGCACGCAACTCAATGGCCGCGCTGCGCGACTTTGGAGTGCTCCAGGGGACTGTCAACAAGCACCTGACGCCCATCTACTTACCGACGCCATCGTTCGCCCTGATCGCTCTGTGGCTCCAGCAACGCGAGCGCTCCGGTCACCTCATCCTCCAAAGTGACGACTGGAGGCTCTTCTTCCTGCCCGTAGAAGGTGTAGAGCGCTTCTTCATCGAAGCGCACCAGGAGCACCTGTTGACTTACCACGCGGCCGGCTCGGTGATCCGCATTGAGTTCCCGGCCGCCAGCCTGACGGAGTATGCCTATGTCCTCCTCGAAAACGAAAATGAACGAGCGCGTTAGGACCCTGGAGGCGGATCTGAAGGTCTCCCCGATGCGGCACTATATCTACCACGACCTGCCCTTTGCCATCTTCTGCTACCCACCGGAGCAGGAATGGGCCATGCGCCGCGAGGTTGACCTGCTCAAGACCCGGCTGGAAAACGACACCAACCGCGAAGTCGCGTTTGTGTCCCTGGCCGAACTCCTGTGGCAGGCGATTGACGAGAGCGAGGGAATCGAGGCTGTGGTGGAACTGGAGCGGCGGGACGGGTTCGAAGCGGCGCAGTTGCAGATTCAGGACTACCTTTCCGACCCAGACTGGCGCCCGCTGCCCGACCTTTTGGCCGAGCGGCTGGCGGAACTGGACCCCGATCGCCACATCGCTTTCATTGTCCGCGCTGGCGCTTTGGCTCCCAACATCTACCGCGTCTCCAAACTCCTGGACGAGATGAAAGGCCGCACGCGGGTTCCGTGCGTGCTGTTTATGCCGGCCACCACCGAGGGGCGCAGCAGCCTGCGTTTTATGGGTATTGCGGAGAATGAGGGGCGGGGGAGTTATCATACGAAGGTGTATGCGGATTGACGATTGACGATTTCTGATTGACGATTGACGAGCGCAAATCGCAAATCGCAAATCGTAAATCGCAAATCGTAAATCCCATGGCCCAATCACTGACCGATGCACAACGCCGAGCCATCCACGACCTGGCCCTTTCCGCCCGCGAGATGCTGACCCGCGAGGCGCGGGAGCTGCTGGAGGGCACCTACGGCCTCTACGCCGACGGGCGGCTCGACCCACCGGAAAAGCTACCCCAGGTGCGAGACGATCCCGAGACTGGCGAGACCTACCGCCGCCTGGCCCAGTTCCTGGCGGACGAGGAGGACGCCGGCCTGGCCCGCCCCGAGGCGGTGGAGAAACTGGTCAAAGAGATGGCCTTTACCCACCTCAACCGGCTGGTGGCCTTCAAGATGATGGAGGCCCGTGGCTTGATCCGGGGCACGCTGGATAAGGGAACCGACTCCAACGGATTCAAGTTCTACCTGGCCGACCCCGATCACGCCGCTGACCTGGCGCTGTACGAGCGGGGCGAGCCCGACACCGCCTATCGCCACTTCCTGCTGTGGCAGGCCGGGCAGGTGGCACAGGAGGTGCGGGTGCTCTTCGATCCCGATACCCTGCCCAGTCGCCTCTTCCCCCGGCCGCGGGCGCTAAATTCGTTCTTGGAGATGCTGAATACCCCCGAACTGGCCGAAGCCTGGCGTGCTGACGAGACCATCGGGTGGGTCTACCAGTACTTTAATGAGCCGGAGCTACAGGCCGCCTTCGAGAGGGTGCGCACCGGCGGGGCTAAGTTTGAGGCCAAAGACATTCCCTCTGCTACCCAACTCTTCACCCCTCACTGGATCGTCCATTTCCTGGTACAGAACACGCTGGGCCGGCTGTGGGTGCGGATGCATCCTGATACGCGACTGATTGACTCCGACCCTCTGGACTATCTGGTGCCACTGGAAGGCGAGGCGCCTCCTGAGCCTATGCGCCCCGTCAAGGTGGTCACCCTCCTCGACCCAGCCTGTGGTGGGATGCACTTCGGGCTGGTGGCGTTCGATCTCTTCGCCGCCATGTATCAGGAGGAATTGGAGCGCGCCGGGGAGTCCGGCTGGCCCGAGACGCCTTCGGTGAACGACCTGGCAGAGGTTCCCGCTGCCATCCTGGCCAACAACCTGTTCGGCATTGACATTGACCTCCGTGCCGTTCAACTGTCTGCATTGGCCCTGTACTTGAAGGCCCGAAGCTGGCAGATGGCAGGGGGACAACGGAATACGCAGCACGCAATACGTGTCAACCTGGCCTGCGCCGACGTGCGACCCCTGGACGGCGCCCGCCTGGGCACGTTCCTGCGCCAGGCGCGCTTTTCGCGCCCCATCTACGAGCGACTGATCCACGCGCTGTGGGAGCGACTGCGAGACGTGCACCAACTGGGCTCGCTGCTGCGGTTGGAGCGAGAGATCGGCGACCTGATCGCCCAGGAGCGCGCCCAATACGAGAAAGCCCCCCTCTTCGCCGGACTACCGGGGGAGTTCGAGCGCGAGGCAGCCGAAGAGGAGTTCTGGGATATCATCTCAACGCAGATCGTGCAGGGGCTGGACGAGTTTGCCCGCCAGCAGGCCCAGGCTGGTGTGGACCAGACCTTCTTCACCGGCGAGGCGGTCAAGGGATTGCGGCTGCTGGACCTGATGCTGCGCCGCTACGACGTGGTGGTCACCAACCCGCCTTATATGTCCCGGCGCAAGATGAACAAGGTACTGGCGGATTTGGTTGCCAATGCTTACCCCGAGGGGAAAGGCGACCTGTTCGCGGCCTTCATCCAACGCTGCCTGGAGTTTGCCGAAGAGCGCGGCTACGTGGGTATGTTAACAATGCACTCCTTTATGTTCATCAGTTCCTACGAAGCGCTGCGCGAGAAGATCCGCCGCCAAGCGGCCATCGAGACGATGGCGCACTGCGGCCCGGCGCTGTTCGACGTAGGCAATCCAGGTACGTTACAGACCACGGCCTTTGTGCTACGAAAGGAGCCGGACGCCGAGGCGCGGGCGGACAACGAAGGCACCTACTTCCGCCTGGTGCACGAGGCGGACTCCGAGGCCAAGCGCCGGGCTTTCGAGCAGGCGCTGGCAGCACTTCGAGTGCAAAGGGCGAGTGAGGTCTGATGAGAAGAAAGACGATCCGTGACAGAATCCTGGAATACCTGAGCCAGCACCCTGAGGGTGTGGACGACGACGAACTAGCGCGCGCGCTCAACCTCAAAGCCCGTCAACAGGCGAACAGCCGCTGCCGCCAATTGGCCGAAGAGGGCATTGTTGCGCGCAGACGGGTGCGGGGCAAGATTCACAACTTCCTGATCGCTCCCGAAGGGGCTTTGGTTGCCCTTGCCGCGCCGGAGCCGGTAGAGGAACGCCCCTGGTTCTGGGAGGGCCACGTGCAGGACGTGGTGATCGAACACTTTCGGAAAGAGGGCTACCGGATCGTCCGCTTCGCCGATACAGCCAGCCGGCAACCGGGGAAAGACATCGAAGCGGAGAGCGATGCGGGCCCCCTGTGGGTGACCGTGAAGGGGTATCCGAAAGGCACGTCCCGGACTCGTCCGTCGACCCAGGCCGGGCATTGGTTCAAGAACGCGCTGTTCGACATCGTGGCCTGGCGTGGAGAGGATCCCGAGACAGAACTGGCTTTTGCCCTGCCGGACTTTCCCCGCTATCGGGACTTGGCGGCGCGCGTGGCGTGGCTGCAGCCTGTGGCCCGATTCTCCTTCATCTGGGTAATGGAGGACGGCACCGTCGAAGTGGTGAGGCGATTTCGATGACTGGGGAGAAAGGCAAAACGGGAGAATCAGAGCCACTGCGCATTGCTCCCTCACGCCACGGTGGACACTGGACAGTTGAGGACTGGAAAGCCCTGGATTTCTCGACCGAAGAGGGATGGCAAACGGCGATAGACATCTTTGAAGATCGGATTCGTGGCCGCTTCTTGGATATAGTGGAGGCCATCCAGGACTACGAGTTCTCAGGTTTTGCAGTCATGGCTCTGGATTGCCTGCTCATCGAGACGTTACAGCAGTTCTACGAGGGAAAAGCAGAAACACCTCGGGGGCAGTCTGGGGAGTACTTCCGCCGATTCCTGACAAGGACTTCGTTTGGTGCGTTCTTTGACACGAAGAAAGCCGACATGCTTTACAGTTCGATCCGCTGCGGCATCCTGCACCAGGCGGAGATCAAGGGGAGTTCGCGCATCTGGATAAAAGAGGGGACTTCCCTCGTCAGATGTGCAGAAGATGATAACGGTCTGCTGATTAACCGCCGCTTGTTCCACAAGCAACTGGAATGCGAGTTCAGTCACTGTGTAGCCCGTTTGCGTCAGAACGACCCGCCGAACGAAGAACTGCGCAGGAGATTCAAGCGCAAGATGGACGTTATCTGCAAAGTTCAGCCGGAAGCACCGAGGTTAGGAATCCTGGCATACGGTTCGCTGATAGCAGACCCCGGCAGAGAGTTGAAACGACATATCGTGGGACGGATCAGAACCCGGACGCCATTCGAAGTGGAGTTTGCCCGCAGCAGCAAGGGACGAGGGGGAGCTCCCACGCTCGTTCCTGTCCCGTGTGGCAAGGGTTGCCAGATACAGGCTTACATTCTGGTCCTTGACGATGAGGTGGCCGAGCAAGAGGCATGCAATATGCTCTACCGTCGGGAGATCAACTGCATCGGCGAGAACAGTGTGACCTACGACGACGAACGGCAGCGAAGTAAGAAAGACGCAGTCGTCATCGAGAAGCTACAGGATTTCGAGGATGTAGAGCTGGTTCTGTACACTGTTCTTCCACCAAAAGATGGTGTTCTACTCGATGACAACGCCTCGTTAGTGGACAAGGCAAACGAGTTGGCTCGCTTGGCTAAGCAAAGCATTACGAAGGAAACGTTCTGCTCTCAGCGCGACGGCATCCGCTACCTGGCCGACGCCATCCGCCACGGCATCCAGACGTCCCTGACCGATCTCTACAAATACGCGGTCTTGCGTCTGGCGGACGACGCGCCCGACCTTCAAGAAGCGCGCCTACGACTCGCCCGGCACAAGGGTATCATCGCAGAGGGGAATCAATGACGGAAACTGTTCTTCCCCCCAACACCCACCGCGTGGCCCAGCGCGCCTTCGACGCCATTCCCGGCAGCCCGTGGGCGTATTGGATCCCCGACGGCCTGCGGCGTCTCTTCGAGGAACTGCCCAGCCTGGGGGAGGTGGCCCAGCCCCGGCAGGGTCTGGCCACAGCCGACAATTTCCGCTTCCTGCGCTTCTGGTGGGAGGTGGGCCGAGGGCATATCGCTTTCGGTTGCCGCAACCGGCAGGAGGCCATCGCCACTGGCAAGAAGTGGTTCCCTTGTATGAAAGGGGGTGCTTACTGCAAGTGGTACGGGAACCAGGAGTACGTGGTTAATTGGGATGGCAATGGGAAGGAGATGCGGGCCTTCACGCCTGCGGTTATCCGCAACCCGAACTATTACTTCCGCGAGGGATCAACCTTTACCGATCTGACCAGTGGGAGCCTTAGCATACGTTGGATGCCGCCTGGTTTCGTTTTTGACCATGCAGGGAACTGCGTGTTCCCCTCACAGGGAAGTCTTTGGGAGTGGCTTGCGCTACTCAACAGCAAACCATTCTCTCAGTTGATGCACATTAACCCCACCATCCATTTCTACATCAGTGATTTCAACCGAATGCCCGTTCCGCTGCCAGAGCTCACATTGAGCGATCTGGTTCCAGTTGCGTGCCACTGCACCCGATTGCAGATTTGGCAGAGTATGCTTGACGGAACCACCTTCGACTTCATCGTCCCGCCCCCCTGGCACACCGGCCTGGACGACCTGACTGCCGCCCAGGCCCGCCTGACCGCCCTGGAAGCCCAGATTGACGACGAAGTCTACCGCCTCTACTCCATCAGCGACGAGGACCGCGCCGCCATCGAGGCGGAACTAGCGGGGGGCTCCTCAGCGGACGAGGGGACCGAAGATGAGACCGAACCCGAACCCCCGATGACCGCCGAGGAACTCGCCGTCCGCTGGATCTCCTACGCCGCCGGCATCGTCCTGGGGCGCTTCCAGCCTGGCCTCCCCCCCAGAGTTGGGGGGGATGAGAGGGGGGCCCTGGGTTCCGCCATTTACCGCCGCGACGATTTCGCCGTTGGCTCCCTCCCCGCCCCCGACGAGGCCGAGTTCGACCAACTCGTCGGGCCGGCCCCTCACCCCCAGCCCCTCTCCCAGGGGGAGAGGGGAGCAAAGCGCTTCGCCTACGCGGACGACGATGGCGGGCGCCACGTGTTCCCCGTCGAGGTTGAGGCCGCGTTACGCGACCTGGCCCTGCCGGACGGCATCGCCGTGCTGGACGAGGGCCACCGCCGCGACCTGCCGGCCCTGGTGGAGCAAGCCCTCCAATTGATGCTCGACCGGGACGCGGACACGGAACACGCAGCACGCAAGACGCACGAGGTCATCGAAATCGGCGCCGGTGGCGATTTGCGACGTTTCTTCGAGCGCAACTTCTTCACCCGCTACCACTTCCGCTGGTACCGCAAGCGCCCCGTCTACTGGCCGCTGCAGTCGGCCAGGCGCAGTTACGGCTTCGTCCTCTTCCACGAGCGCGTGGACCGCAGCACCCTCTACGCGCTCCAACGTGATTACCTGGACCACAAACTGAACGGCCTGCGGCTCGAGATCGGCGACCTGCAGGGCCAGGCGGAACCGCTCAGCGGCGCGGCCCGCAAGCGGGTGGAACGCCAGATTGACGGGGCCGCGCAGCTCCTGGAGGAAGTGACAGCCTTCGCCCAGGCGATGGAGCGGGTCGTCCGCGCGGGGTACGAGCCGGCGCCCGATTGGATTGACGACGGCGTCATCCTGCGTATGGCCCCGCTGTGGGAGTTAATCCCCTTATGGAAGAGCGAGCCGAAGAAATACTGGGAGCGGTTGCAGCGGGGCGACTACGACTGGAGCCACATCGCCAAACGCTACTGGCCGGAGCGGGTGCGGGAGAAGTGCAAGGGGAACAAGTCCTTCGCCATCGCCCACGGGCACGAAAAGTGGTACGAGGAGAACAGATGAACGTAAAAGAACTACGCGCCCTCATTGCCGGGGGCGAATTACTGACGGTAGAGTTCAAGAGTGATCGCGGCCCACTGCCCGACGCCGACCTGATCGAAACCGTCGCTTGCCTGGCGAACGGGCAAGGTGGCACGCTGCTGATCGGCGTAGAGGATGACGGACGTGTAACCGGCCTGCATCCCAGGCATCGCACTCACCCTGCGGCCCTGGCAGCCTTTGTTGCCAACCGGACGGCGCCCCCGGTGACCGTCGAGGCAGAGTTCGTGGACCTGCCGGAGGGAACGGTGGCAGTGCTCGTCGTGTCTGCCGCTCGCCAGCCTATCTCCACCAGCGACGGCCGGCTGCTCATCCGCTACCGGGATACGCATAACTGCCCCGGCTGCCGCCCGCTCTACGCCTACGAACTGACCAACTGGCTGGCCGAGCGCGGGCAGGCTGATCCCACCGCGCTCATCGTCCCCGATGCATCCTGGGACGACCTGGACCTGCTCGAGTTCGCGCGCCTGCGCCGCATGGTGGAAGAAAATCTCGGTGACACGACGCTGCTCAATCTGTCCGACCGCGAGATTGCGGGCGCCTTGGGATTGGTTCGCTCTGAGGGGGATCGTTTGCGGCCTACTCTGGCCGGGTTGCTGCTGGTGGGCAAGGAGTCTGCCCTGAAGGAATACGTGCCCGCCCACGAGGTGGCTTTCCAGGTCTTGCGCGGCACCGACGTGGCAGTCAACGAGTTCCGCCGCTGGCCGCTGTTGCGCGTCCACGAGTGGTTGATGGAGGCCATCGGCGTGCGCAACGAAGAGCAGGAGTTGATGATTGGCAGCATCCGGGTCGGCGTGCCCCGCTACGACCGGCGCGGCATCCGCGAGGCGATCAACAATGCGCTCATCCACCGTGACTATACCCGCTTGGGTGCGATCCACATCCAATTGCACGACGACTATGCCCTGGTGATCAACCCAGGAGGTTTTGTGGCTGGCATCCATGCTGATAACTTGTTGGCAGTTGCCCCGCACCCCCGCAACCCTCTGCTGGCCGATGGTTTCAAGCGCATCGGACTGGTAGAACGCACCGGGCGTGGCGTGGGCATCATATATACCGGCCAGTTGCAGAATGGCCGTCCTGCGCCAAGTTATGACCGCTCCACCGAGGTCAGCGTGACTGTGACCCTTGACAGTGGTCCGTCCGACCTGAAATTTGTCGAGAGCACGATCCGGGCTAACAAACATCTGGGGCGAGCGCTGACGGTACCAGAACTGTTGGTGCTGCGGGAGGCGTGGGTGACAAAGCGTGTGACAGCCACCGAGGTCACGCATCTGATTCAGCGTGATCGGAAAGCCGCGCGTGACCTTTTGCGCCAGATGCAGCACGGCGAGTTGATCACTGGCTTTTCCAGCGGCGGACGACGTCTGTATCGCCCTGGTCCGGTTTTACACGGCGAAACAGGTCACGTGGACGTTGGGCCGGTGATGAAGGGGCTTTCCCCAGTTCAGGTTGAGAATCAAGTGATAGCCTTTATACGCAAGCACGGCCGTGTTCAGCGCGGTAAAGTAGAGACCTTTAGCGGCCTGAGTCGTGACCAGGCCTATCGTCTGCTCAAGCGCCTGGTGGAGCAAGGGAAACTGGAACTGGTGGGACGTGGACGTGCGGCCTACTACCGGCTGGCTGCCGATATGTAGGAGGAGAATGCCGGATAAGCAATGCGCGCGCGCATTTCCGCGCGTATTCCGATGGCATATAGGGGTTCCCATGATTGAGCGGATCAAGAACGAGGTGATTCGCCCGCACAACGGCGGTGGTGGTCCAAGCCAGGAGCAAGCCCGCCAGATTGGAGAGCACTCGGACTTTTTGTCCAGAGCCAATAGAAACAGCCTGTCCCAGCTTTGCCCGTTTCGCGGAGGATGTGCGTGTTTTGTGTAGGACGGGTTGACCGACGAACAGGCTCGTTACCAGTTGCGCAAACTGACCAAACGTGGCGACCTGGAGCAGATTGGCGCAGGGCGGGGTGCGCACTATCGCGCTCCCCAAGCGGGGGAAAATGGGGAATAAACGGGGAAATTCCCTATTCTTTCCCCGTTTTCGGAGTTTCCCAGGAGATGTATTGGGAGCGCTTGCAGCGGGGCGACTACGACTGGAGCCACATGGCGATGCGCTACTGGCCGGAGCGGGTGCGGGAGGCGTGCCGGGAGAACAGGTCCTTCGCCATCGCACACGGGCACGAGGAGTGGTATGAGGGATAGCCGCGGGTAGACAGGTGGTCATAGGGCGGAAGAGGAGGCGTGATGGCTTTGGCGCTCCGTATGAGTATGGGAGAAATGTGGAAGCCCGTGGAGATGACCTTCTTGGCCCTGGTCCGCGAGCTGCCGGATGAGTACATCGTCGTGGATCAGAGCTATTCGGGGGCACAGACGTTCGCTCGCGACGGAGGGAAGTGCTGTCTCGAGTGGGGCGTGTTGGTCCTTGGGCCGGGTATGGCCGCTCTCATCCACATAGCGACGTATGGGGACTTCGTAAGCCTGGAGGACAAGGGGGAAGACTACGTCCTCACTTACCTCGACGAGGACGGCCGTCAACAGGTCCACAATTCGGAAGAACAGCGGAAGCTATGGCCCTTCATGGAATCCATCGCGGATGCGACCCCATCGGTCAGTTTGGAAGACGTAATTCGGGCGATCGCGCGAGCAGAGGAGTACTCCCCCGAAGACACCCGTCGTTTCTTCGCCAATCTGAGCGTTGGGCGGGCGACGGTGCTTCCGTATGCACGCCATGGGTGGGACCCGGCGGTCGGCGAGCGCCTCGGTTATGACCATCTGTATACGATGGATCGGCTCACAGCCTGGCTCCGGGAGATGAGCGACTCGACCGCGTTTCAGGGGCGGGAGTGGGATGAAGCTAGGGTCTGGACGCTTATGGACGTGCTTGGCGTCAATCAGAAGACTTGGGATGGGTGTTGGGAAGAGATGGAGGAACAGAAACGGGCCCGAGCTCTGGCGGAGCAAGATACTGGGGTGATTTCGGATCAGGCATTGCGGGAGGAAGTTTCTCAGGCTTTCCCATTCCCATTGGCCGACTCTTTCCGTGTAGTTGCCACACCGCAGGAACCGAGAATAGATTATCCAGAGAAACTGCGCTGCGCCGAGAATTTCCTGGCCTACCTGGGCAGTCTAGGTGTGGCGCTGACACAGGCAGCCAGTCTAAGTCTGAAACCAGGGCAAGATCTGAAAGTGAATCTCGTTGAGTGCTGGCAGGGCGGCGTATCTGCTGGACACTGGATAGGGATCATCCGCGAGACGACTCGTGCTCTGCATAGGCTGAGCGATCCTGATCGCGTGCCGATTCCTGAGTTCCCATCCTTGTGGTGGAAACCAGGCCGAAAGCTTCGCCAGACCCACATAGCCGAGACCCTTGAGCAGCTTGTTAAACTCAGAAACGATTTCCACCACAACCGAGGCCCCAGGACGCCGGAGGGGTTTGAGGAGGCAGCCGAGGACATTCAACACATACTCCTGGAGGTGCTAAGGAACTCGCGTTTCCTGACCCGTTACCCCCTGTGGTACGTGACGGACTGCGAAGCCCAGCGGCGGAGTTTGCTGTTCAGGGTCACCTACAAGCTCTGCATGGGGGACCACCCGCGATTCGCGCAGCATGAGGCACAGCACGATCGTTCCTTGGTGCGCCGCTGTGTCTACCTGTGGTCGGATGGACGCTTGTTCGACCTGACGCCGTGGATCGTCCTGCGCGTGTGTCCTACCTGCGGCGATGAAGCGATGTTCTTTGTTGACAGCGTGGATAAGAAGAAGGAGACCATCACGTACAAGAGCTTCGAGCGAGGACATACGGATCAGTGCACGGAGTATTGGGAAGACATCGCGCGGCCCCTGGGCCTGATGGAGTGACGGGTCGTAGGAGATGGTTGCCATCTGGTTGGAAGGGCGAACGTAAGCCAACGCCGGGGGCACCCGCAGTACCGGCTGGAGTGGGTGCGGGAGGCGTGCCGGGAGAACAGGTCCTATGCCATCGCACACGGCCACGAGGAGTGGTACGAGGGAGATTAGCCACAGAGACACAGAGGACACAGAGAAAAACAAAGAGAAACCTCTGTGATCTCTGTGCCTCTGTGGCAACGTGGCAACGTGGCGATGGTGACGGAAGGGGGCAGGCATGAATCCAGAAGAGTTGCGGGCGCTGATCTCGCAGGGAGAGCCGTTGACGGTCGAGTTCAAGAGCGACCAGGGGCCGGATCACGCGCCGAGAGTAGGGCGACTACGGCTTGAGCCACATCGCGATGCGCCACGGCCACGAGGAGTGGTACGAGGGAGATTAGCCACGGAGACACAGAGAGCACAGAGAAAAACAAAGAGAAACCTCTGTGATCTCTGTGCCTCTGTGGCAAACTGAGGAGGACGTATGCAAACCATCCGTGACCTACTATCCCGCGACCTCTCGCAACCCATCGAAGAGGTCATCAAGCTCGACCAGCAGGACGAGCAGACTGTCTACACCGAGATCACCGAGTACGTCGCCACCGACCGGATCAAGCGCCAGTATATGGAGATCCTGCAGGCCATCGCCGACGCACCGGGCGACCCGACCGAGGGCGTGGGCGTCTGGATCTCCGGCTTCTTCGGCTCCGGCAAGTCGTCCTTCGCCAAGAACCTGGGCTACGTCATCTCCAACCGTCAGGTGCTGGACCACCCGGCAGCGCGACTCTTTGTCCAGCAATTGCAGGAGCAATCGCCGGGCGATCCGTTGGTCCGGCGCATCGCCGACACGGTGGACTTTATCAACAAGCGCTTCGACGCTCACGTCATCATGTTCGACGTGCAGGTGGACCGGGCCGTCCGCCGCGCCACCGAGCCTATCGCCGAGATCATGTACACGGTGCTGCTGCGCGAACTGGACTACGCCCAGGATTACGACGTGGCCGAACTGGAGATCGAGTTGGAGGCGGAGGGCCGCCTGGGCGACTTTGTGCAAGCCTGCGCCGCGATGTTCAGCGACCAGGTGGGTGAAGGTGCCCCGGCGGAGGCCGTCCCCCGCACCCTGCTTGCCCTGAGCAACGTCGGAGGGCCGGATGTGTCGCCAGAGGTGTATGGGGTGTGGCGACGGGTGCGCAAAGGGGCGCAGCGCATCCAGCGGGCCAGCGCGGTGCTCCACGATATAGACCCAGACACCTACCCCACGCCCGATTCGTGGGCCGCCTCGCTCCAAACGAAGGAGACCGACGTCACCATCCGCACGCTGGTGGAGCGCACTTTCGAACTGGCGGCCCGGCGTCGCCCCAGGCACACCATGCTCTTCATCATTGACGAGGTGGGCCAGTACGTGGCCCGCAGCGCGGAGAAAATCGAGAACCTGCGTGCCGTGGTGGAGCACTTTGGCCAGGAGAGCAAGAACCGGGTGCTGGCCGGCAAGGCCGTCGCGCCAGTGTGGGTCATCGTCACCTCCCAGGAAAAACTGGACGAGGTGGTGGCGGCCATTGACGACAAGCGGGTGGAACTGGCCAAACTTCAGGACCGCTTCCCGATCCGCATAGATATGGCCCCGGCCGACATCCGCGAGGTCGCCACCCGGCGCGTGCTGGCCAAGAAGTCGGAAGCCGAGCCGGTCCTGCGGCAGGAGTTCGAGAAGGCGAAGGCCATGCTCCAGACCCACACCCGGCTGGAGCGCACGGCCCGCCGGAGCGACGTCACCGCCGACGAGTTTGTGCAGTTCTACCCCTACCTCCCCCATTTCGTTGATCTCTCCATTGACATCGTGTCGGGGTTGCGGTTGCAGCCCGGCGCGCCCAGGCACATCGGCGGCAGCAACCGTACCATCATCAAGCAAGCCTACGAGATGTTGGTCAGCGACCGTACCGCGTTGGCCGGCGCGCCCGTCGGCACCCTGGTCAGCCTGGATCGCATCTTCGATTTGATCGAGGGGAACCTGTCCAGCGAAAAGCAAAAGGACATCACCGACATTGCCCGGCGTTGGCCCGAGGCCAAGTCCCCCTGGCCGGTGCGCACTGCCAAAGCCATCACCCTGCTGGAATACGTGCGCGACCTGCCCCGCACCGAGACCAACCTGGCCGCGCTGCTCTATCGCCGGCTCGGCGACGACTCCCCTTTGCCCCACGTCGAGCAGGCCATTGACGCACTGCACAAGGCGCAGTTCATCCGGCAGACCGAGAACGGCTGGAAGTTGCAGACCGCCCAGGAGAAATCCTGGACCGCCGAACGGAACGCTCACAGCCCCAATCCTCGGCAGCGGAATGACATCCTGGAAGACCGTCTGCGGGTGGTCTTTGCCGAGCCGGGCCTGACGCGCTATCGCTACCGCAATCCTTCGGCTCCGCTCAGGACAGGCCCTTCGGCTCCGCTCAGGACGGGCCTGCGCAACTTCCGCGTCGGCGTGGCGTGGGACGGCCGGACCGTCACCTCCGGCCAGGCCCAGGTGCCCCTCGTGCTGCGCGTGGCCGATGGCCCAGACACCTTCCAGGAGATGTGCGAGCAGACTCGCGACGACAGCCGGGCCGAGTCGCACCGCAACGAGGTGTTCTGGGTCACGAGCCTGACCGCCGGGATTGATGAGGTCGTGGCCGAACTGTACCGCTCGCGGCAGATGGTGGGCAAGTACGACCAGTTCCGCGCCCAGGGCAAGATCACCAAAGAGGAGGCGTCGAGCCTGGCGGCGGAAAAGACCGAGGCCCTGCGGCTGGAGGAGCGGCTCAAGGAGCGGCTGGAAACGGCCCTGGCCGACGGACGGGGCTTCTTCCGTGGCGTTTCCAAGGACGGCGCGGCCCTGGGCAAGACGCTGAGCGAGATTCTGAAGGCGCTCTTCGACTACGCCGTGCCCGATCTCTACCCCAAGCTGGAGATGGGCGCTCGACCGCTCAAGGGAACTGAAGCAGAAGAGATCCTCAAGGCAGCCAATCTCAACGGGCTGCCCAGGGTCTTTTACACCCCTCCCGATGGCCTGAATCTGGTGGTCAAGGAGGGAACCAGGTACGTGGTCAACCCGAACGCTCCCATCGTCAAGGAGGTGGCCGATTATCTGGCCAGCGAGCACTCCTATGGCAACAAGGTCACCGGCCGCACACTGGAAAACCACTTCGGTTCCATCGGTTACGGCTGGGAGCGGGAGATGCTGTGGTTGGTACTGGCGACGCTCCTACGAGGCGGGGCCATTGAGGTCACCTACCAGGGCCGGCGCTACCGCAACCACCTGGATCCGCAGGTGCGCGCGCCCTTCAGCACCACCAACGGTTTCCGGGCGGCGTCCTTCGCGCCGCGCAAGGCCCCCGACCTGCGGACGCTGGTGGCCGCCGCGCGCCGGTACGAGGCCCTCACCGGCGAAGAGGTGGACGTGGAGGAGAGCACCATCGCCCAGGCTTTTCAACGCTTGGCCCGTGCCGAACTGGAGGCCCTCCTGCCGGTAGAAGCCACCGTCCGCGCCCATCACATCCCGCTGACCCCGGTGCTGGGCGAGTACCGCACCACGTTGGAGACGGTCCTCAACAGCGCGTCGGACGATTGCGTCAACGTGCTGGCCGGCGAGGGGGCCAGCTTCCAGGTTTTGCGGGACCGGGTTGCCATCATCCGCCAGGCGACCGGTGAGAGGGGGCTGGCCCGACTGCGGCGGATGCGTACCGCCGCGCAACAGATCTGGCCGCTGCTGCAGGCCGAAGGGCACGATAGTGAGTTGGGCGACCGCGCTCGGTTCCTGCGCGAGCGACTGGACGATGGCACCTACTACCAGGTGTCGGCGGAGTTGGACGAGGCGCTGGTCTCCCTCGAAACGACCTACCGGGACCTGTACCTGGGACGCCACAGCGAGCGCGCGACGGCTTTCGCCGTGGCGGTGGCCAGCGTCAAGGCCCTGCCCGACTGGGCGCTGGTCCCGGAGGAGATGCAGGAGACGCTGTTGAAGCCGCTCTTGGACCGGGTCCACGACCTGGACCTGCCAGAGGACGGACGGGTATGCACCATCTGCCGGGCCAGCCTGGCCGAGATGGCCTCCGACCTGGCCGCCGTGGACGGCTTGCGCTCGGACGTGCTGCTGCGCGTGCAGGAGCTGACTGCGCCCGAGGAGACGGTCGAGCGGGTGCGGGTCTCGGACGTGGCCGGCGTTGGGCAGACGCTCAGCACGCCCGAGGAGGTGGATGACCTGCTGGAGCAGTTGCGCGATCACCTGCTCAAACTCATCGCCTCCGGTATCAAAGTGGTGTTGGAGTAAAAGGATTGACGATTGCGGATTGACGATTGACGAGCGAGCAAACAATCGGAAATCATAAATCGCAAATCGCAAATCGAAGTAAGCGTGATCCCCGCGAGTTACGGATACTTGATCCGGCCTGTGGAAGCGGCCATTTCTTGCTCTACTGCTTCGACCTGCTGCTGACCATCTACGAGGAGGCCTACGACGACCCCGACCTGGGGCCAGCGCTGCGACGCGACTTCCCCGACCGGGAGGGGTTTCGGCGGGCGGTGCCACGCTTGATTTTGGAGCAGAACCTGCACGGGATTGACATTGACCTGCGCGCCGTGCAGGTCGCCGGGTTGGCCCTCTGGCTGCGGGCGCAGCGGGCCTATGCCGAGATGGGCCTCAAGATGCGGGAGCGCCCCCGCATCCAGCACACCCACGTCGTCTGCGCTGAAGCCATGCCCGGGGAGTACGACCTGCTGGGCGAGTTCGCCCGCGACCTCAAGCCCGCCGTGCTGGGCAACCTGGTGCGCGAGGTGTGGGAAAAGATGCGCCTGGCGGGAGAGGCGGGCAGCCTGCTCAAGATCGAGCAGGAGATCCGGGACTCCGTGCGCAAGGCGCGGGAGACGCTGGCCAGTATGCCGCCGGCGATCCAACTGACGCTGTTTGGGCCGCAGGAGCCGCAGCAGATGGGGCTGCGGTTCGACCCGCGCGATCTGCACGACGAAGCATTCTGGGCCGAGGCCGAGGCGCGGGTGGTGGAGGCGCTGCGCATGTACGCCCGGCGGGCCGGCGACGGGCAGCACGTCTCGCGTCGCCTCTTCGCCGATGATGCGGCCCAGGGCTTTGCTTTCGTAGACCTCCTGCAGCGCCCCTTCGACGTGGTGCTGATGAATCCCCCCTTCGGCGCAGCCAGCGCGGGGAGCAAGGACTACATCAAACGTGCCTATCTCCGCACCAAGAACGACCTGTACGCCGCCTTCGTCGAACGGGGGCTGGAGTTGTTGGGAGAGGGCGGCTACCTGGGCGCCATCACCAGCCGCACCGGGTTCTTCCTCACCAGTTTCCGGAAGTGGCGTGAGGAGATTCTGCTGAAGGAGGCCCAGCTCATCGCCGTGGCCGACCTGGGCTACGGCGTGCTCGATACGGCGATGGTCGAGACAGCGGCGTATGTGCTACAGAAGAAGGCGAATAGCGAATAGCGAATGGCGAATAGCGGATGGTATTGGCTATTGACAAATAGTACTATATGTGGTACTATGTAGTGGAGCGAAGATATGAGTAAAAGAGATAAATTCCTGGACAGTATGCGAAACAATCCAAAGGGCATACGTCCTGACAAACTTGATTCGCTCTTAATCTACTATGGGTTCGAGAAAAGACGATCTAGCAAAAACCATTGTGTGTATACTCTGGGGCATCACATCCTTATCGTGAACTTCCACAGAGACTATGTGCATCCTAAGTCTATTAAAGAAGTTCTTATTATACTTGATGAGCTTTTGGAGAACGAATAATTAATGAGGGAAGTGAAAGATGGAAAAGAAGATTGATTACTACATGAACCTGCCATACACCATCGAGCTACAACAGGATCCAGAGGAGGGCTGGTTTGTTCGTGTCAGGGAGTTGCGTGGCTGCATGAGCCAGGGAGACACAGCCGAAGAGGCTATAGAGATGATCCAGGAGGCCATGGAACTGTGGCTGGAGGTTTCTCTGGAAGACGGTCTCCCTATCCCTGAGCCGCGCGCTGAAGAGGATTACAGCGGCAAGTTTGTAGTGCGCGTGCCGCGATCCCTTCACCGTGAACTGGTGGATGAAGCCCAGCGACAGGGCACCAGCCTGAACCAGACCATCAACGTGGCGTTGGCCCGCTCCGCCGGCCGGCCTGTCTCTGCCGGGCCTGCGGCCGAGGAAGCGGGCTGGCCGGGGATGAAGGCCGCCGTGCGACGCGTCCTGTTGGCAGCGGGGCTGGCCGAGGAGGCCGGGGAGTTGGACGAACGACTCTTCGCTGGTTGGGCGGACCAATGCCTGGGCCAGGTGGAGAGCGCCCTGCAGAGCGGGCTCGTGCGGGATGCGCTGTGGTGTCTGGAGGCGCTAGCACAAGGGTTGCGCGCTGGCCGGGACAAGAGCCCGGTTGTGGCTGCGTTCTGTCGCACGGTGTCGTTGTTGTACCAGCAAGTGGAGACGATGGCCCAGCTCCGGCAGGGCGTGATTAACGATATGATCGTGCGTTCCAAGATCGCGCAGCGGGTCGAGGGGGCCAACGAGCCGTTGGCTCAGATGGTGATCCAGGAGGAGCGCGTGGCTTACTCGGCGACCTCGACGGAGAGGATGGAGAGGATCGAGCAGTTGTTTGAGCGGCCCGGGCGTGGGTCGCAGTGGTAGGGTGGGGAAACCGTGGACAAACACACATCGAATCCAGATGATCGTGTACTGAAGCTGATTGACGCTGCGCTGGGTCTCCAGCAGGTGGGCGAAGGATCGCATGCCTTGGAGATATTGCTGCGTGCTCAGGAGCAGGCGCCGGAGTACGCGCCTATCCCATTGTTGATCGGACTGGCCCATCGCGACGCCGGACGGATGGAGGAGGCGGAGGCCAGCCTGCGCCGGGCGATTGAGCTGGCCCCCGAGCAGCCGGAGGCCCTCCAGAGCCTGGGACTGCTTCTCGCCAGCCAGGGACGCTCGTCCGAGGCCGTCAAAGTGCTCAAGCGACACGCCGAGCTGCAGCCGGACGACGCGATCACGCTCAAGGCACTGGGTGCCGAATTGGCCCGCCTGGGCCGATGGGAAGAGGCGATTCATCTTCTTGAGGATGCCTGGCGAAAAACCCGCACCACCGAGGTGGGCATCACCTACGGCCGCTACCTGATCCGCATGCAGCAGCGGGAACTGGCGGAGCAGGTGCTGCGCCAGGTGGCGGAGGCAGCGCCCGAGCCCAGGCCGCTGGTTGAGTGGGCCTATGCTCTGGTGTTGCTGGAACGGCACGAGGAGGCCCTGTCCGTCCTACAGCGGATACTGCAGATGGACCCCGGATTCGACCGGGCCTGGCGGGGGATGAGCGGGTGCTACCTCGCCCTGGGACAGCGCTCGAAGGCTCTGGAGACCGCCGAAAGGGCGCTGGCGATTGACGAGGGTCACTATCGCAATTGGCTGGCCAGGGCCAATGCACTGCTAAGCCTGGGGCGCTACGCCGAGATGCTGGAGGCAGCTCAGCGCGGCATCGCGTGCGTGCCCCCCGGCGACGCCGAGGCCATGCCTGTGTTTCAGGAACTGCGGCTTCGGCAGGTCGAAGCGCTGCTGCAGTTGGGTCGCATGGATGAGGCGCTGACTCAATTAGATGATCTCCGACATCAGTTCCCTGCCGAGGAACGCCTCACCCGCGTTCAGGTCTTGGTGCTCAACCACCTGGGGCGGCTGGAGGATGCGTTGCGCGTCCTCGACGAGGGCCGCGAGGCCGGTCTACCCGCCGATGGCAGCCTGGCCCCCCTGCGCTACGAGACGCTTCACCTGGCGGGCAAGCGCGACGAGGCCTGGGACTTCATACGCCCGATGCTGGAGACGCAGACGGAGAGCCGGCTGCACGTCTTGGGCGACGTCGGGCTCTCGTTCTACGTGCGGGGGCAGGCCGAGGCCGCCCGGGCGGTCTTCGAGCAGTTACATTCGTTTGCCCCGGATGAGGCTCGTTTTGCCTGCAACCTGGCCTTCATTCTTACAGGCGAGGGCGAGCTGGCGGACGCCGAGCGGCGCTTCCTGCGTGCTTTGGAGATGCCCGATAGCGCGGAAGTCCACCCTCTGGTGGCGGCCAACCTGGGTTATCTGTATTTGGTGCGGGGCGATTATCCCAAAGCCGACGAATATCTCCGCCAGGCTGTCTCTCTGGTGACGGGAGAGGAGGCGATTCTGCGCGTGGCCCGCTGGCAAGGGGACCAAGTGATACCGGACCCCACGCCACACCCGACTCGTTTCCTGCTGGTCCGTGTAGCTGCCAATGCGAATCTGGTGACGCTCGCTCTAGCCCGAGGTGAGATCGAGGAGGCTGAGGCACTGGCGCGGCAGATCATAGAAGAAGTCTCGGACGATTCCCTAGGCTACGAGATGCTGGGGTGGGTGCTGCGCGCTGAGGGCAAGTTCAACGCGACCCGGGAGACCTGGGAACAGGCCTTGGAGCGCACTGGGGATCCCGAAGAACGGAAGGCGCTGGCTCAGTGGCTGGAGTCTTTGCCCGGTTAGCCGACACTCTGCGAGCAGGGAGAGATGGGCGCCTGCGATTCCCGGAGTCGTGGGGGCGTCGTTTCATAGACACCCTGGCCGACCTGGGCTACGGCGTGCTCGATACGGCAATGGTCGAGACGGCGGCGTATGTGCTGCGCAAGTGGTTGGTCTGACGATGCAGGCGACCCCGGAAAGGGAGCGAGGCAAGATGCTGACAGAGGCCATTCTAAGTGCAATCGTTAAAGCGGTCATTGGCTATGCGTTGGAGCAGAGCGGCCTCGGTGACACTTTGCGGTCGGCCCTGGGCCGCGATTCGGTCAAGCGCGCCTTTGCCCGGGCACTGAACCAGGCTTACGCCGAAACCAGTGACAAATACCGCGACGCGGCGGCACGGCTGTTTGATCCAAGCTTCTTGGAACACGAGGCGGTGCCGGTGCTGGCGCCGATCCTGTGGCGGCACGGACGGCCTATGGGAGAGAATCTGGCCGGGGCCTGGGCAGACAGCCTGAACTTGAAAGGCCCAACCCGCGAGAATGGGCTGCGGGAGATGACGCCAGTTGCCGATTTCTTTCTGGCTCGCTTGGTGGAAGAAGCCAAGAAGCAAGGTCCGCTCCAGGAACTCTTTGACCAGCGCGCCCGGGAGCAAACCGCCGAACATACCGCCGTGCTGCCCGAAATCCTGGACATCCTTCGGGAGTGGCTGCCGCCGGAGGCCGCCGTCGGCCCGTCGCCGCCCCCTGCCCGCTTGCACACCCGCATCCCCGACCCCCGCGCCGATCGGCTGGTGGGCCGCGAAGAAGACCTGCGCTGGGTGTGCCGGCGCCTGAAAGCGGGCGATACAGCCGCCATCGCCAGCGTGCGCGGCATCGGCGGCATCGGCAAGACGGAACTGGCCATCGCCGCCGCCCAGGAACTGGAGGCCCACTTTGAGGGGGGCGTCCTGTGGCTCGACTGCGGCCCCAACGACGCCTACGCCATCCAGGGGCGCATGGCCGCCGCCCTGGGCGTGGCCCTGGAGGGCGACGACTTGCGCATCCGCGCCGACCGTCTGGCCGGGGCCTTCCGCCTGCAGCCGCCCACCCTGGTGGTGCTGGACGACCTGCGCCGCCGCCACATGGCCGACCTGGCCTGCATCACTCCACCCCGCCCTCCCTGCGCCCTGCTGGTCACCAGCCGGCGCTACGACCTGCCCCTACCCGAGGAGGCCGTCAGGAACCTGGACGTGCTGTCCCCGGCCCGGTCCCGGGAGCTGCTGGCCGACCTCCTCCCCCAGGCGTGGCTGGACGCTGAGGCGGGGGTGCTGGGGGAGATCGTCCGGACGACGGGGCGCATCCCCCTGGCGCTAAAGCTGGCCGCCCGCCGCGCCCACCGCATCGCCGGGCGGAAGGACGAAACCGCCGACCGCCCCCTGGAGAACCTGCTGGCCAACCTGCAAGCCGGGCGCTTGCAGGTTTTGAACCAGGGGGAGGACCCCAACCGGCCCGACCTGAGCGTGGTCATCACCTTTAATGCCAGTTACGGTGACCTGGACCCGCCCGACCAGACCCGACTGCGCCGGCTGGGCGTCTTTGCCCGCAACCGCTTTGAGTTGCCGGCCATGATGGCCGTGTGGGATGACGATGAGGCGCACGCCCGGCAGGCGCTGGAACGGCTGTTCAACGCCGGCCTGGTGGAGGAACGGGCCCGCGATACCTGGGAGATGCACGACCTGTTGCGCGAGTACGCTGCCGAGCGGCTGGCCGAGGCGGGCCCCGACGAGGAACAGGTCGCCCGCCTGGCCCACGCCGCCCACTGGCAGCGCTACCTGGACGAACTGGATCTGCGGAGCGTGGATGACTGGCACGGACTGGAAACCCACCGCCCGGAGGTGGAGCGGGCCGCCGGCTGGCTGCTGGCCGACTGGCAGCGCGTCCCGGAGCTGGCGGCCGAGTTGGCGGTTGCTATCTCGCAGGCGTTTCGGCCCCATGCCTTCGCCCGCTGGGAAGCGTGGCTGACGTCCGGGTTGGCTGCGGCCGAGGCCGCTGGGCAGCGGAACGCCGCCCGCCGGCTCCAGCGCGGCCTGGCCGAGTATTACAGCTTCCGGGGTGAGGTGATCCGGGCGCGGCGACTGCTGCAGGCCAGCCTGACCACGGCCCGGGAACTGCTGCAGGCGGCTGCCACAGAAGAGGAACGGGAGGCCGGGCAACGAGGCGTGGCGGTGACGCTGGGGGACATCGCGCGGCTGAAGGCCCAAGGGGGCGACGTGGCGGGGGCGCTGGCCCTGCACCAGGAGATGCTGGACATCTTTGAGCAGCTGGGCGACGTGCGCTCGCGGGCGGTGACGCTGGGGGACATCGCGCGGCTGAAGGCCCAAGGGGGCGACGTGGCGGGGGCGCTGGCCCTGCACCAGGAGATGCTGGACATCTTTGAGCAGCTGGGCGACGTGCGCGAGCGGGCGGTGACGCTGGGGGACATCGCGCGGCTGAAGGCCCAAGGGGGCGACGTGGCGGGGGCGCTGGCCCTGCACCAGGAAGAGATGGCAGTCTACGAGCAGCTGGGCGACGTGCGCTCGCGGGCGGTGACGCTGTACGATCTGGCCAATCTGCATCTCATGCAAGAGAAGTACGCGGAAGCAGAGCGGCTGTACCGCGAAAGCCTAGAAATCTCGCGGCACATACAGGATATCGAGGGCACATCCGCCTCGCTCGTCAGGCTGGGCGAGTTGGCCCTAGGACGGGGCCGGCGCGACGAGGCGGTGTCCCTCTTGCAGGAAGCGCGCCGGGGATTCGAACAACTGGGCTTTGCCCCTGGGTCGCCCAGGTGGATGAATTGCTGGCCCAGGCTCAGGGCCGGGCGCTCACCCTGGATGATCTGGCGGCTATGGTCCGCTCCGCCCGCCGGGGCGACCGGCAGGCCGGCCAGCAAGCGTGGGAGATCTGCAATGGTCTCACCAAAGCGGGCGACGCCGCGCTGGCCGCTTTAGGCAAGAGCCTTCGGAACATCCTTTCTGGCGAATCACCCGAGACCGCCCTGGCTGCCCTGCCCGACGACCTGCGCGCCCAAATCCTGGAGGCACTGAATGAGCAGGCGTAACGACACCACCTTCTTCCGCCTCCTCAAAACCCCCATTGACGACAAGGGCGATGCCCTCGCCGCCCAGATCGCTGCCCTGAATGACGACTCCCCTCTCCCAGGATTGGGAGAGGGGCCGGGGGTGAGGGCCGAGACCTACACCCTCGACCCCGCCGACTTCGCCCTGATTTACGGTTCGCCCTTTGCATATTGGGTGAGCGCCGACTTTCGTGAGAGACTGAAAAGATTCCCCCCATTTGAACCAACTGCTGGCAAAGCAAGACGTGGCCCGTCAACTGGCGATGATTCTAGGCGGCTAAGAGCTTGGTGGGAAGTCCCCCCGGATTCAATAGGGCGATACTCTCAATGGGTTCCTTATCCGAAGGGAGGACGATCATCTCCATATCACAGTGATATCCCGCTTGTAGTTGCCTGGGACGAGAGCCGCAGAACGTTTCTGGATTTCTATGGTCGCCCAGGACGTGAAATTGAGAGGCCTGAATGTCTGGACGATTTTTTCTTTCCTGGACTTACTTGGCCACGAAGAGCATCTCAGTTCGCACCCTCAACGATGCCCCAAGGATGCGTTTTCAGCGTCAGAGGTCAAGCAGTCTTAGCTCCCGTTGAACGCTTGCCTATGCTTCTTGGCGTACTGAATAGCAGACCGTTTGATTTCTTATTCAAGCTTTCTCTTGGGCGGTGGGGGTTTCCTGAATTCATTGTTGGGGTTCTTCAAAGACTGCCGTGGACAGAGCCATCACCTGGAGAAAGTGAGAGAATAGGCAATCATGCAATGAATTGCCACAGTATTAAGCGAGACTTCGACCGCTTCGATGAAGTGACTCACTCCTTCTGTCTACCTGCTCTCGTACACCACTGCACAAGCTCTTTGCTTGAGTCCAGCCTGGCCCTGGAGGCCGAGGCGCAGGCCGCCCAGGCCCGCTTGAGCCAAATCCAGGCCGAGATTGACGACCTCGTCTTCGACCTCTACGGCCTGAGCGAATCCGACCGTGAACTGGTGCGGCGCGAGATGGGGCTTAGCCACAGAGCCACAGAGAGCACAGAGAGGTTTACGACAAATCATCTCGGTGATCTCCGTGCCTCTGTGGCAAAAGACCTCTCCATCCACGTCCAAAATCTCTTGATGTGGTGTGTGGGCGTCGCTTTTGGCCGCTGGGACGTGCGGATGGCGCTGGACCCCACGACCCTGCCTGCCCTCCAAGGGCCCTTTGACCCGCTCCCTCGCTGCGCCCCCGGCGCCCTCGTCGGCCCCGACGGACTGCCCGCCCGCAAAGACAACATCGCCCCCGAAGCCTGGCTCCGCGCCCGGAAAAACGTTCTTGATCTGCCGTCAATCGAAAATCGTAAATCGAAAATCGTAAATCCAAAAATCGCCTGGGACTCCATCCTGGTGGACGACCCCACCCATCCCTCTGACATCGTGGCCCGCGTGCGAGGCGTGCTCTCGCTCCTGTGGGGCGACCGGGCTGGCGCCATCGAGCGCGAAGCGTGCGAGCTCCTGGGTGTCAAGGGACTGCGTGACTACTTCCGCGACCCGCGCAAAGGCTTCTTCGCCTTCCACGTCAAGCGCTACTCCAAGAACCGCCGCAAGGCGCCCATCTACTGGCTGCTCCAATCGGAGAAGCGCAACTACGGTATCTGGCTCTACATCCACCGGCTCAGGCCAGACACCCTCTTCGTCGCCGGCCGCGACTATGCCGACGCCAAGGTGGCGCTGGAAGAGGCCCGCCTGCAGGAACTGCGGCAGGGGTTGGACGGCCTCCCTCCCACTGATGGAGGGGATAAGAGGGGGGGCCTGAGCGGCAGCGCCCGCCGTCGCCGCGAGCGCGAGATCGAGCGCCAGCAGAAGTTGGTCGCCGAGGTGACTGAATTCCGTGACCGGCTGGACCGCGTCGCTCTGTCGAAACTCCCACTCGACCTGAACGACGGCGTGGTGATCAGCATCGCGCCACTGTGGGAGTTGGTACCGTGGAAGGAGGCGCAGCAGATGTGGGAGAATCTGGTCGCCGGGGAGTACCCGTGGAGCACGATGGCGCAGCAAATGCAGAAACAGGGGCTGGTAAAACCCAAAGCGTGAGCCGTCCGCCTGGGCTTCCACTGGGGGAGGGACAGACCTCAGAGGTTTACACAGTGTCTTGCTCAACCAAATACGCCAGTTGGAGCGGTTTCTGAGCCCGAGAATGGCCCTACGGAAACCTCCGAGTTCTCGACTCGTGCTACTCCCCCTGGCTTAGCGTACGTTCTTGGCCAAACGGTATCAAAACCCCATGGATCGCCAGCGGTCGGCCACGCTTTGCGATTGGGTGGCCTGCTGCATCAGCGTCTTGGCCGAGGGCTTGGCCCACGAGGGCGTTGGCACGTCGTAGTCGAACCCCGGCAGGGTCTTGCGCTCAATCTTGCGGCCCAGCAGGTACTCGATCCGATGGATCAGAGCCTCGTCGTCAGAGGTGACGAGCGTGATGGCGTCGCCCTCGGCCTCGGCGCGGGCGGTGCGCCCGATACGGTGCACGTAATCCTCGGGGTGTTCCGGTACGTCGTAGTTGATCACGTGTGAGATCCCTTCCACGTCCAATCCCCGTGCGGCGATGTTGGTGGCGACCAGGACTCGGTGCTTGCCCGACCGGAACCCTTCCAGCGCAGATATCCGGTCCCGCTGTTTGAAATCCCCGTGAATGCAAGCCACGGCGACGCGAGCCTGGCGCAGGTGCCGGGTTACGACGTCGGCTTCTCGCTTGGTCCTGGTAAAGAGCAGCATGCTACTGATTTCCATCTGCTCAAGCATAGCCAAGAGAAGTCGCATCTTGAGGTGCTTGGGTACCGGGTAGAGGGCCTGTTGAATCGCCTCGGGAGGATGGGCCAGATCTATCTCGATATTCACCGGGTCGCGCTGAAACTGGCGGGCGAGACTCGAAATCGTCGGGGGGATCGTGGCCGAGTAGAGCATAGTTTGGCGCTGACGGGGCATCTGGCTGATGATCTTTCTGATGTCGGGCAGAAATCCCATATCCAGCATGCGGTCGGCCTCGTCCAATACGAGAACCTGCAGGTCTCTAAAGTTCACGTTCTTGCGGCGCATGTGATCCATCAGGCGTCCGGGCGTGGCGACAACGACGTCGACGCCCTGGCGTAGTTTGTCGGTCTGCCTTCCCATCCCGGCTCCGCCATACACGGAAACGATGCGTAGTGATGTACGGGTGGCCAGTTTTTGGGTTTCCCCAGCGACCTGGATGGCCAACTCACGGGTCGGCTCCAGGACCACGACGCGAGGGTTCTTGATCTTGGCTTGATCCCGTAGCAAGCGTTCCAACGCTGGCAGAACAAAGGCCAACGTCTTACCGGTGCCAGTCTGGGCGCAACCGACGATGTCGCATCTCTGTAAGCCAGGCGGGATGGCCTGGGTCTGGATGGGGGTCGTTTCCTCGTATCCCAAGGCGCTGATTGCCTCCTGCAAAGGTTCGCTTAAATCTAACTCTGTGAAACGCATGAAACTCCTCTGTTGTACTACTTGGTTCACACAGGTACTTGACCCGTGGGTTTGTGCCGGTCTGGGTTCTCACAAAAAGCCGCTCCGATTGCGTGAATCGGAGCGGTGAGAGATGCTAGACCGATTGACTTGACAACAGCAATTATACCAGCGAACGGGATTTGTGTCAATTGGACTCTACAGGCGCCACTTGCCTTCCGTGCCATTGGGGGGTACAATCTGCTTACACAGGTCTCGCTTTGCGACATTGATCGTTACAGAACGTGATTGCCCCCAGAAAAGGTGAGTTGCCGGTGTCCCGTTCTCTCTCGCCCCTCGAATCCAAACTAATCCTGCGCCTGGAGCGGGAAAAACAGCCGGTGGTCGCCATCAAGGAGACCATGGACATCCTGGACTGCTCCTACGACCACACCCGGCAGGTGCTTCACCGGTTGGCCCGCCACCGCTGGCTGGCCCCCATCACACCCGGCACGTACGAACTGATCCCCGCCGAGCGGGGCGAGCATGCCTTTCCCAGTACTAATCGCCTATTCATCGGCAGCACGCTGGTGACGCCCTACTACTTCTCCTTCGCCAGCGCCGCTTTCTTCCACGGGCTTTCCACCCAGGCTTCGGCCACCGTCTACGTCGCCACCACTGCGCGCAAGAAGCGGCGGTTGCTCACCGTACGCGGCAAAGCATACCGGTTGGTCGTCCAACCGGCCCACAAGTTCTTTGGCGCAGCCGAGGTTGACGCTTACGGCAGCCGCGTGATGATGGCCGAACCGGAAAAGACCGTCGTGGATTCCCTCGACCGGCCCGACTATGCCGGCGACATCCCCGAGATCGCGGCGATGCTCTGGCGGGGGCGGGGGCGGCTGGACTGGGACCGGCTGGCCGACTATGGGCTGCGGTTCCAATCTCAAGCCCTGGTTCAACGTCTGGGCTATCTGGTGGATTTCCTCGGGTGTTCCTTCGACGAACCGACACGAGCGCGCCTGCTGGCTGCTATCGGCAAGAGCACGCCCTACCTGGGCCGGCCCGGCCAGTGGGGTACCAGCGGCAAATATGACACCACCTGGCGCATCGTGGATAATGTCCCCCGCCGGGAGTTGTTGCCCGAGGTCGAGGTGTACTGATGATCGAATTCAGGAGACCAACATGCCTCTCGTAACGAAAGCATTGCTCAATCTGCTGTGCAAGCAGGTGAAAGACCATTCCACTGTCGTCTGGTTTGACCCGGAGAAGTCATACCTGGATCTGGCCCGGACGCTGAAGCCGGATGTGGTGGCTGATGCCGCCGTCCATCGCTACGACCCGCAGCGCGGCTTCGTCTGGCTGCGCCGCCAGTTGGAACCGCTCTGGGAGGAGCGAACCGATCCGCCCCGGCTACTCATCTACGTGCCCCTGGCCCAGGCCGAGACGCACGACGCGCTGGTCGAGTTCGAGGTCGCCGGGGTGGTGGTGCGGCCGGGCCAGCAGCCGCCGGAGCAGAACACGGCTCTCGCCGCCGTCGCCCGCCGGTCGCTGGGGGCGGTGTTCCCGCCAGCGGCCCTGGAGGAGATCGTGGCCCAGGTCGAGGCCGGACAGTTATCCCTGGCAGAGTTGGACCAGTTGGCCGAAAAGGGTGCCGAAGCACAGACCGGCGCGGTGGCCGTCATCTTTGGCAGCGGCAACGTCTCCGAGGTGGCGCTCCGCTTTCTGTCCGACCCGGCGCTGGATAGTGAGATCGAGACCCGGCAAGCCCTCGCCAGCCTGGCGGGACTGCTATCCGATGCGCTGGGTGTCACCCTCCCGGCAGACCAGGGGCCCACACCGCTGCGGGCGCAACTGGCCCGTCAAGTGCTGGTCACCGACTTGGTCGAACCGCTGGGGGACAGCGTGCCTCAGTCGCTCCGCACTTTTGCCATCGCCGAGCGGCCGGTGGCCCGCCAGGCGGCCGTGGACCTGGCCCAGGCCTGGCGGGTGCGGCGTGACCTGGCCGAAAGCTACGTCCATTGGGCCGGGCGGGTGCAGGCCGAAATCGGGGTGGGGTCCCTTCGACTGGGCTCAGGGCAGGCCCTGGACTTGGATCTGGATGCTCTGGCCCGCACCGAGACCTTTGCCGCTGGCGAAGTCCGCCTGCAGAGGGAGGTCGAAACAACGCTGGCGAAGCGGCCTGCCTCGCGCCTGGTCGAACTGGCCGAGGCCCGGCTCAGCGGCTTCTGGTCGGTGCAAATGCCGGAGATCAAGGCCCGCTGGGAAGTCGTAGCCGATGCCGGCCGGGTGTTGGTCGAAGCGGCGCGGGTGGAGGGCGCGCTCAAGGGCAAGAAGTGGTCGTCCAGTTCGCTCCTGTCCGGCTACGCCCTTGGCGACCAGCCGTGGTGCGAGTTGGATACCGCCCAGCGCCACCTGGAGCGCGATTTCCACCGCTTCGAACTCGACGTTCAGCAGCACGAGTCGCTGATCCAGTTGGTGGCCCAGGCTCGCCAGCGCTACGCGGCCGTGTCTGACCACCTGGCCGACCTGTTTACGCGCGCCCTTGCCACCGACCGGTTCGAACTCCCCGGCGTCCTGCTCCAGGCCGACGTCTATCAGGAGGTCGTGGCCCCGGCAGCGAAGAGCGGGCCCGTGGCGTACATCCTGGTGGATGCGCTGCGCTTCGAGATGGCCCGCGAACTCAGCGCTATCCTGGCAGAGGAGCGCCTCCTTCCCCCTCGCGGGGGGAGGGCCGGGGAGGGGGTTTGGAAGCCTGACCTGACCCCGGCACTGGCTACACCGCCCACCGTCACCGAGATCGGCATGGCGGCGCTTCTACCCGGCGCGGAAAGGGGACTGACGGTGATCCCCGCTGAGGGGAACCGGCTGGCCGCGGTCGTCGCCGGTGGGACGCTCAAAACGCGCCAGGACAGGCTGGCTCACTTTGACGCGACCGTGGAGGGGGACGTGGTAGCGGCCAGGTTGGACCAGTTGGCGCCGCTTTCGGACACCCCCTTGAGCCAGGCCATCAAGTCGGCCGATGTAGTCGTGGTCACGGCAACGGAAGAGATTGATGGCCTGTGCGAAAACAACCCGGCGCTTGCCCGTCGCATGTTGGACGATGTCCTCAACCAGCTTCGGCGGGCAATCAAGACGCTCTTTGCCCTGGGAATCGAGACGGTCGTCATCAGCGCGGATCACGGCTATCTCTTCGGCGAAAAGCTGACCACCGGCGACAGGATCGACGCACCGGGAGGCAAGACGGCGACCCTCAAGCGGCGGGTGTGGGTCGGCCAGGGTGGCGCGGAGGCGCCCGCTCTCCTGCGCGCACCTCTTTCTGCCTTTGGCATCGGCGGCGAACTCGAGATCGCCACCCCGTGGAACCTGTCTTGCTTCAAGGTGAAAGGCGGCGCTATGGAGTATTTCCACGGCGGCCTGTCATTGCCAGAACTGGTGGTGCCGGTGCTGACCGTCCACCCGGCGGTCGCTCGGGCGCCAGCCGCAGCCGCCCGCGTGCAGTGGATGCTTACGCTTGGCAGCCAGACCATATCCACGCGGTTTCTATCCGTCACGGTCGAGGGTCGCTCGGAAGAGCTGTTGCCAATCGAGCCACCGGCGATCCGGGTCGAAGTGCGGGCTGGTGACCAATCTATCTCCGTGCCAGTGTCTGCTTCCTACGGCTTCCAGGAGGCGACCAGGGACGTCCAACTGGCGCTGGATGCTGACGAGCCCCGGGCGATTGCCAACAACACCGTCACGCTTATGATCACGGAGACGAAAACGACGCCATCCGTAGACGAGGTGACGGTTTACCTGCTGGACGCGACCACCGGCGTCAGCCTGGCGCGTCTGGACCGTGTTCCGTTCTCCATCTCATTATGAGAACGGACCAAGCCTTGAGGTTGTTGGTGAGAGGAACGAGGTGACAAGATGCCGGAACTGGATCGTAAGGTAAACGAGATCTTTGCGGGCAAGGTGGTGCGAAAGGACCTGGTGCGCCAGGTCAAGGTGGGGGCCAATGTGCCGACGTACGTGCTGGAGTACCTGCTGGGCAAGTACTGTGCCACGGACGATCCCATCGCGGTAGAGGCGGGCCTGCGTCTGGTGCACAATACCCTGGCCGATCACATCATCCGGCCCGACGAGGCGATGAAGGCCCAGTCGCGGGTAAAGGAACGGGGCCAGCAGCGGTACATTGACAAAGTGCTGGTGCGCCTGGACGGCACCAAGTATTGGGCTGAGGTGGTGAATTTCGGCAACCGCTTCGTTCACGTCCCCGATACCTTCGTGCGGCGCTACGAGCGGTTGCTGGAGGGAGGCGTGTGGACCCAGGTGGACATCGAGTTTCGTCCTGACGAGGAGGTCGGCGGCAAGACGCGGCCTTTTTTCATCACGGATCTCAGACCGATTCAGGTGGCCGCGTTCAGCCTGGACGACTACTGCGCCGCGCGGCGTGAACTGACGACCGATGAGTGGCTCGACCTGCTGATCCGCTCGATCGGGTTTGAGCCGTCCGCCTTCAAGCGGCGGGTCAAACTGCTCATATTGATGCGCCTGGTACCCATGATCCAGCGCAACTACAACCTGATCGAATTAGGCCCTAGAGGCACCGGCAAGTCGTACGTTTATCGCGATCTATCACCGTATGCCATCCTGATCTCCGGCGGCAAGACGACCGTGGCCAACCTCTTCTACAACATGAGCACGCGCCGGGTGGGCCTGGTGGGCTTATGGGACGTGGTCGCCTTCGACGAGGTGGCCGGCATCAGCTTCCGTGACAGGACAGCCATCCAGATCCTCAAGGACTATATGGAGAGCGGCAGCTTCAGCCGGGGGCGGGAGGAACTGGTCGCGGAAGCCTCGATGGTCTTTAACGGCAACATCAACCAGCCGGTTGAAGTGTTGGTCCGCGCGGGCACTCTGTTCCAACCCCTGCCGGAGGATATGCAGGACATGGCGCTGATTGACCGCCTGCATTTCTACCTGCCCGGCTGGGAGATGCCCAAGATGCGGAACGAGTTCTTCACCGACCACTACGGCTTTGTGATTGACTACCTGGCCGAAGCGCTGCGCGAGCTGCGCCGGCAGAACTACACAGATGCATTTGACCGCCATTTCAGCCTGGGCAGCGACCTGAACACGCGCGATGCCAGAGCCGTGCGCCGCACCGTGTCCGGCCTGGTCAAGCTCCTGCATCCTGGCGGTGATCCCGGCCGGGAGGAACTGGAGGAATACCTGGAACTGGCCCTGGAAGGGCGTCGCCGCGTCAAAGAGCAGTTGAAGAAGATGGGCGCGTTCGAATACTACCAGACGTCATTCTCCTACGTAGACACCCAGGCGATGCAGGAGCACTTCGTCGGCGTGCCGGAGGAGGGCGGCCAGCGGCTGATCAGCCAGGACCCGATGCCACCCGGCAGCGTCTACACCGCCGCCATGACGGACAGCGACAAGGTAGCGTTGCACCGCATTGAGATTAGCCGGATGAGTGGCTCAGGTAGGCTGCGCATCACCGGCAGCCCTGACCGGCCGATGAAAGACTCCATTCTCACCGCCTTCGACTACATCAAGGCCAACAAGACACGTCTGGGCATCGAGCGCGACGTGGATAGCTACGACTTTCACGTCCAGATCGTAGACCTGATGCACAGCAAGGAGGGGTCGCAGGCGGGCGTAGCGTTCTTTGTGGCTCTCTATTCCCTGCTGCGCGACAAACCGGTGCAGGCCAGCCTGGTCGTTCTGGGAGAAATGACCATTCAGGGCAACATCTTGCCGGTGCGTTCGCTGGTGGAACCGCTGCAAGTGATTATGGACAACGGGGCCAAGCGGGTGTTGGTCCCGATTGGCAATCAGCGGCAGTTCATGCAAGTGCCACCCGATATCCTGGAGCGGGTGGATCCGATCTTTTACTCAGAGCCACTGGCGGCGGCGCTGAAGGCTTTGGGGGTGGGGTAGTTTCTCCGACCCCGCTACAATAACCGGTATGACGGATTTGGCCTCTCAATTGCGTGAGCTTCCAGGTGCAGTGAGCGCAGAGAAATCAACCTCCGATCTTGCTGTCGTCGTCGAAGCGCAGTGCGGGTGGGAGGTGTGAGTCGTAGGCGTAGCGGACCTGGGGGGTCGGCGACTTTGCCGTGCATCGCCATCCTGGCCGCTGGGATGTTCTTGCGTTTCACATCGTAGCGGTGGTCTCTGGTGGGCATTCGGGATCTCCGTTAGGTCCTCGTCAACACATATCCCGCCGCGCCTCGGCGGAGATGGCTTCGATGGGGATGTAGTCTTCGATGAGGCGATTGTCCCTGGGTCTCATTTTTCTCCCTATGGTTCCACGTTCAGTTCTCTCAGTTGCCCTTCCGCGCGCTGACGCAAGGTAGGGTCGTCCGACAACTCCAAGACCCTTCTGAAGTCAGCAATTGCTTGCTCACCCTGCCCTATGTGATGATATGCAGCACCCCGGCTGAAATAGGTCTGAGCCGAGCGCGGGTTTAGTCGCAGTACTTCTGTGAAAACAGCAATCGCCTGCTCGTAGTCTCCTAGAACTATGTAGATGTTGCCCAGGTTGTTGAGCGAAGCCCCCTCACTATGCTGGTCACCGGTCTCTTGCGAGAGGACTAGCGCCTGCTGGTAGTACTCCAACGCCTGCTCGTAGTCGCCCAGTGCGTGGTAGACCAGCCCGATGCTGTTCAGCGTCGTCGCCTCTCCTGCTCGGTCACCGATCTCCCGCGAGATTGCCACCGCTTGCCGGTAATACTCTAACGCCTGCTCGTGGTCACCCAGTGCATGGTAGACCAGCCCGATGCTGTTCAGCGTCATTTTCTCCCCTGTTCGGTCACCGACTTCTTGCGAGATGGACAGCGCCAACTGGTAGTCCGCGACCGCCCGCTCATACTCACCTCGGTAGAGGTACGCTGCCCCTCGATAGGAGTAGAGTATTTCGAGGCCGATCATCCCGTCTGGCCATACGCCGGGTGCGAGGGCCTCTGTGAAACGTTGGGTGGCTTCCCTGAGGTCCCTTGCCTCGTAGCGGGCCAATCCGGTCACAAGAAGTATCAGCGCGCGCATCTCACCGGAAACGCGATGCTGTAGCTGAAACGATTCCAGTTCAGCCACGGGGGCTTGCATTTGATAGGCTTCGTGTTCCTCTAAGATCAAGAGATCAGGTCCGCTCAGGTTCTCCACATGGACAGTCACCAGAGCGTCGCTTTCGGTCCTTGCATACCAACCCCACAGCACCAGGTCGGCCCGGTAACGGCGGCCCTCCTCTCGTGCCACCGCGCTCCCTTCCTGCTCCGTGATAGGCTGGCCCAGGGCCACCACTACCGTGTCGTCATATCCGGTCAACGCCTCCCGCAACTGGACCAGGACCTGCTCCGTCAGCCGGTACTGCTCCGGCTCCGGCCCGGTGAAGTCAGCCACCATGATGACCACCTTGCTGCTCAGCGTCTGATCCTGCCAGTAGAGGGCATACCCGGCAGCGGCCGGGGTAAGAAGCAGGAGGACGAAACCTGCCAAGGCGAACCGACGCCAGCGGGGATAGGCCGGGATGTGCCGTTTGGCGTCAAAGGGGCTGGGCACGCGCCACCAGGCCACGTAGCCAGAGAGGACGACCAGCGCCAACCAGCCCAAAGCAGCCGTCACCCAGGTCACGATGGCCCGATCGCCGCGCCAGAGTTTGAGGAACTGGACGACGGCAGTCACAGCACTGATGAAGAAGATGACTGGTTGCCACCAGCTTTTCAGCCGGTCCAGCAGTCCAGTCGGTTTGGAGGAATCGTTCATCTTACTCCTGTGCTTGCTACGGCTCCACCCCAAGTTCCATGAGTTGTTCTTCTGCCACTTGACGCAAGGCAGGGTCATCTGACAGTTCCAGCACCCGACGGAAATCGGCAACTGCCGGATCCTGTTGACCTAGAGCCACATAGACCAGCCCTCGATTGCTGTAAGCTGTAGCATACTTTGGGTCAAGCCGTAGTGCTACATTGTAGCTCACAATTGCTTGCTCGTACTCCCCCAACGCAGAATAAGCCGCCCCTCTGCCATTATAAGCCTTGGCGGCCTGCGGATTGAGCTGGATTGCCGTGGTGTAATCTTCAATGGCTTGCTCATACTGGTTCAGACTGTAATAGGCATTGCCCCGGTCGTTGTAGACATCGGCATAATCAGGGTTAAGTCGCAGCGCTTCGTTGAAGTCCGCGATCCCGCGGTCGTACTCAGCGAGGCGGCAGTAAGCCAGCCCTCGATTGTAATAGGTGGTAGCATCCTGCGAATTGAGCTCCAATGACTCGTCGAAATCGGCAATCGCTTGCTCATACTCTCCTATGCGATAGTAAGCCAATCCTCGACTGTTATAAGCCATAACATATTGGGGATTAAGCCGGGCGGCCTCACCATAGTCTGCGATCGCCAGTTCATATTTCCCCTGGCTGGAGTAGGCATTGCCCCGGTTGTAGTAGGCAAGGTAATCCTGTGGGTTGAGTCGTAACGCCTCTTCATAATCTGCGATCGCCCATTCGTACTCACCGCGAGCGGCATATGCTATCCCTCGGTTGTTATAGGCTTCAGCATAGTGTGGATTAAACTCTAGGGCTTTCTCATAGTCCGCCAACGCCTGATCGTACTCCCCCAAGTTGGCATAGGCCACCCCCCGGTTATAGTGGGCTGTGGCATCCTGTGGGGCGAACCGCAATGCTTCGGTGAAGTCAGATATGGCTTGGGCATGTTCTCCCATGTGGGCATAGACTACACCCCGGTTGATATATACCTCAGCATTCTGTTGGTCGCTCCTCAACACTTCTGTAAAGTCGGCAATCGCTTGCTCGTACTGCCCGAGAGCGGAGTAGGTACGGCCCCGATTATAGATAAACTCAGCGTACTGCGGGACAAGCTGTACTGCATCCATGAAATCCGCGAGTGCTAGCTCATATTCACTCAGGTCTGCATAGACTACGCCTCGGTTGTTGTAGGCACTGGCCATCTTCGGGTTGATCCGTAGCGCTTCATCAAAGTCTGCGATTGCCAGCTCTCGTTCGTTCTGAAAGTAGTATGCAGTCCCGCGATAGAAGTGGAGTGCTCCAGGTACAGTCATGCCCTCTAATGAGACCCCATATGTGAGTGTATCACTGAAACGCCGGATAGCCTCCTCGTAGTCACCTGCTTCGTAGCGGGTCATCCCAGTTAAAAAGAGTGTCAGTGTACATAGCTCCGCTGAGAGATGGTCCTGCAACTGAAACGAATCTAATTCAGGCACGCCTGTGTATAGCTGGTATCCCTCCTCACATCGCAAGGGTAGGTCCTTGGATTCACCCAGGTTTTCTACATGCATTGTCACCAGCACGTCACTGCCGGTTTTGGCGTACCAACCCCAGAGCACCATGTCAGCTTGTCGTCGGCGTCCTGCTTCCCGCGCGACTTCACTGCCTTCCTGTTCTGTGATAGGCTGTCCCAGCGCAATCACTACCGTGTCGTTATATTTCGCTAGTGATTGCTTCAACTCGACCAGTAGTAGTTCCGTTACCCTGTAATTCTCCGGCTCCGGCCCAGTGAAGTCGGCCACCAGGACAACTACCTTCTCGCGCAGTTCCTGGCCCTGCTGGTAAAGCGCATAACCAGCGGAGGCCGGGAAAAGCAGCAGGAGAACAAATGCGGCCAGGGCAAACCGATGCCAGCGGGGATAGGCCGGGATGCGCCGTTTGGAGCGGCGCCTTTTTGAGCGCAGTACAGGGCTGGGCACGCGCCAAAAGGCCACGTAGCCAGAGAGGGCTACCAATGCCAGCCAGGCCAGGGCGGCCGTCACCCAGGTCATAGTGGCACGGTCGCCGCGCCAGAGCTTGAGGAACTGGACGACGGCGGTCACCGCGCCAATGAAGAAGGCGACTGGCTGCCACCAGTGCTTCAGCCGGTCCAGAAGCTCGGTTGGTTCAGGTGAATCACTCATTTCACCGCACTACCCCATAAGCTCTGTCAAAGGTACGGTCAGCTTCGCACCAATTGCGCAGTAACGCTAAAGTCCTCAGTGGTCATTGGCGTTGTCGTCGATGAAGAGTGGCGTGGAACTCCTCATTGCCGGTGGCGGGTTCTTAATTCGTCGATCTTTCGCTCGGCCCAGTCCCGCCAGTACCCATCGTCCGTCAAATCCCTGAACTTCTTGAAGTCAGCTATGGCATCGTCAGGCTTGCCGAGCTCTTCATAGGCCTCGCCCCTACTCTGGTAAGCGTCTGCAAGGGCTGGGGCGATCTCCAGGGCTTTGGTGAAGCTCGCTATAGCTTCTTCGTATTCCCCAACTAACATGCAAACCTTTCCATATTCCAGATACGTATTAGTTGAGTCGGGATTGAACTCGAGCGACTTTCTGAAATCAACCAGTGCTTTCCGGTATTCTCCTAATCGAGTATGGACCACGCCGCTGGCGTAGTGAGCCTCCCAACTCTCTGGATCCAAGTCAAGGGCCTCCGTGAGATCTTGCAATGCTGCTTCGTTGTCGCTGCTATCCGAGTACGCTGTGGCTCGCATCACGTAGAGTGCTGGGTCGTCAGGACTGGCTTCAATCGCTTTTGAAAAATCGTTGATTGCCAAGTCGTATTCTCCCAACGCTTGGTGCGCTATGCCGAGAGCGTGATAGACTTCCGCACTCTCGGGGGTCAGTTCCAATGCACGATTGAAATCCTCGAGTAGACGAACAATTGTCTCGAAATCGTCTTGAGCGCGTGTGTAATTGCCCATTTGTTGCAGCATTTCTGCTCGCCTCAAGTACATAAGGGAATCTGACGAGCTACAGGATGAGCTCGGCTGCTCATATTGCTCCGCCAGCATCACGGCTTTATCATATTCGGCCAAAGCCTCCTCATATTTGCCTTGCTGTAGAAGCACGTTTCCCGTGTTGCAGTAGGGGAGTGCCCATTGCGGATCTAGCTGCTTGGCCTGCGCAAAGTCTTCGAATGCAGGATCATAATCCCCAAGTGCTGCGTAGGCATCTCCTCTGCTGTTGTACGCCCACGCAAACTCAGGGCTCAAGACAACAGCTTGGGTGAGGTCGTCAATTGCCTGCTCGTACTCTCCTAGGTATTTGTGGGCATTGCCACGCCTATAGTACAATATTGGGCTAAGAAAGTTCGCAAGTGCGTAGTCGAAGTCACGGATCGCATTTCTGTAGTCTCGTAGACCCACATACGCTTCGCCACGGTTAGCGTGATACTCCGGATCTTCAGGAGAGATTCGCAGTGCCTCATTATAATCAGCAAGCGCTAGTTCATATTGACCTTGATGGGCATAAATGATGCCGCGATTGTTATAGGGGTAATCGAGGTCGGGATTGAGGTCAATGGCTTGATCATAAGCTTTCAGTGCTTCCTGTTCGTTCCCCAAAACTGAGTGGTAGATGACGCCTTTGTAGAACCAAGCGAGCGCCAAGCTATTGCGGATTTCTCCCTCCTGAGCGCTGATTCCCCCTTCTTGAGCTCTCTGGACCGCGACATCCAATAGGTCGAGCGCTTGATCAAGCTGTCTATCCGAGTAGTAAATCTGTGCAACGGTGAATAGCGAGAAATAGCTCATTTGCGCAGGTATCTTCTCGACAATGTACAGCCCGATTGTATCCGGCAAGAGAGGTTCGCCAAGCATCTCCAGGTCCCGCAGAGCAAGATACTCTCCACCTGTAACTGTGAAGGCCATTGTAAACGAGACAGGTGTCCCCGGAACGATCACCTCTGATGACGACTGGACATCGAAGTCAATGTACGGTGATTCTGGAGGCCTCGTGATCCTGAAGTTAGACCAGAAGCCAACATCATCATACCATCCCCAAATGATCATAGCTGCGTTGTATTTCTCTCCAATCTTTCGAGCTGACTCAACTCCGTCATCACCCTTAATCACCGGTGCTTTCTCTAGTCTAACGTTTCCTATTTGTGTTTCCGCCAAGTCCGAGGAGATCCGATCAATAATCAGACGGTGGATTTCCATGTCCCGTTGAACAGAGCGATCCTCAAATTCTGCAACAACCACCAGTATCTCATCCTCAGTAGCAGGTGAGAACAGGGGGTACTGCCACTTCTGCCAACCCGATAGGATAGCAAGGACCACTACCGCTACGAGAAGAAATGCTCCCAATGCCGCAACAATGCGGTGACGGATGGTTGTTCGAGCGCCACCACGAACAACGATGTGGACGAGAAAGGCAAATGTACATGCGACAGCAACTAAGCCTAAGATTATGGCCAGGACGAAGCTACGCCTTATCAGTCTCTCCACAAACGCCATAATAGCTATTACCGCTGCAAGGGATTCAAGGACCGGTGCATATTTGGTCAGAAAGTCGATCACGCTCCGGAACGCATTCTCGGTCCAAGTCACCTGTACCCAAAAAGATCCCCGTGGTGCAGGAGGGAATCTTGTATCTTGAATGCACTTGATAACTTTGCCGGTACGGGTGTTGCGGTACCTGCCTGTTTGGGGCACGGCCGCTCCTGGCTTGTATGTTGGTTTTCTCTTAGAGTTGCGCTTGCGTCGGGGCATAGGTTATGCTCCCTCTTCCCAGAGGTCGGGCCTGTAAGGTCCGGCTCTCCACTCCAACTCATATAGCACGGGGGAAACATCCGTAACCAGACTGAACGTCCCGTTCTGCATATACTGGCAGAAGCGGTCGCTTGTAGGAGACAGCTTTGAGGTAATAGCGCAACTGCTGGACGTCTGCCTCCGAGTGCAGTCCAGGGTTTCTTTGGAAATAGATCTCCTGCATTGCTTGCAACTTCTGAGGGAAGGAGTCCGCATAGCGTCTGGTCTCACTCAAGAGTATCTGCAATCCTCTGGCGACAGCTTGTTCCCGCGATTTATGGTGACCTTCACACTTGGATGATGCAATGTCAGATGATGCTCCCGCCGTTAGCGAAGCACACTGTTGCTGCTCTATCCACGTTCCCACCGTCCGTCGCTGTAGAACACATAGATGACTCCACCGTCGGTCTGGAGCGTGAACCCTCGTTCAAATTGCTGCATTGAGCCTTGGTAACCTCTTTCGCAGTCAATGGCGTTGCCCAAACCAGTGCGAATCTCTGGTATGTTACACCACATCATACCAAAACCACGCTTAGGTGTTGGCGGGCATTGCGCTGGCGTGTTGGCGTCGGTACACGAGAACTCTGGGCTGCCCTCAACATAGGGCGAATGCTCGAATATTCGCCACGTTCCGTCGTTGAATAGCACGAGAGCTTGAGCGTAGTCAATTGGTTCGCGCCAGAACATCTTGCCGCCCTCGAAGTTCTCTTCGACTATGAATCCATTGATAGCATCGCCAGTTGCGCAGCCGATCTCTCCCTGAATAGAATTCCACACGGCTGTGAAAGGACCACTAACTGCCGGGCAAGTGGGCGTAGCTGTCGACCCAGGAGACGCGGTTGACGTAGGTTTTGGCGGGACGGTGGTTGGCGTCGGTGATTGTGTCGGTGGGGTTGTTGGTGCAGAAGTAAGGGTGTCGGTCGGCTGGGAAACCAGCGTCGTTGGTGAAGTCGCTGAGGATTCCAGGCCAAGCCATTGCCGGACTTCCGGGACTACTACCACAGCAGCTATGCACGCCACGATTGCGACGAATGCGCTAATCAGGGCGATTATTTGATCGCGCGTCCAGCCTTTCACTGACGTGGAGCTCCTTCCCTTGCATCATAGATCAGGGGGCCGTTTGGCTAGAAATGCTACGAAACAATGGCGATCACTACATAAGCTATCCAGAAAACTATCGCTACTATTGGAAGTCCTCAAAGAAAAAGATGTTGGGCAACGCCTTGGTCTGTTTCTGCACTCTTCGCTTGTGAACCGAATATAGTTTCATGCTGCAAAGTAGTCTCCAGGGGCGATTTCAGCCTCCGCCGGGATTGCCCCCGGCCCATCGGCGGTAGGTCTGAGCCCAATTATAGCCCAACGGCGTCACTCGCACAAACGACACCGCCGTCCGCTCCGCTTCCCCATCATGACCAATGCCGGTGAGCGAAAAACGCGGGGTTATGTTACGGCGAATGGCGGTCGCCATGCCCACGGCGGCCCGCCTTTTTCTCCCCGCCGCAAGCAGCCAGGTTTCCAGGCGGAGGCTTTCGTGAAACCGCCCCGATATCCCAAATTTCCCAATATTGACACCGCCCGAAAAGTGTGGTATAGTATTAGCACATTTGTTCTATAACAAGCGCATCCAAAACCATTGCCCTCCACACTTTCAGGGCCCCTTCCGTGGGCAGGCCGAAAGGCCAAGGGCTGGATTGGCGCACCGCGTCTTTACCTTGTAGTGGTGTCTCGCAACCCTTTCTAAGCCGATCCTCCCTCTTCCACACGTTGTATGCCCAATCTTTGAGTGGAGGAGGCAGGGATGCGCGTCATCGCTCTCCCCGGCGAGAAGGGGGGAATCGGCAAGACCACGACGACCGTCAACCTGGGCGCTGCCCTGGTGGAGATGGGCCGTCGTGTGTTGCTGCTGGACACCGACCCACAGGCGTCCTGTTCGCGCTCTGTGGGCGTTGCTGTCTCCGACCCTGCTCGCTCCCTCTACGCGGCCCTCTCGGGCCAGGCTTCCCTCACCGAACTGATCGTCAAATCTCCCACTTGCGACATCTTCGTCGTGCCGGCGCATCGCCGGCTGGCCACCATCGGCGTGGAGATCACCATCCATCCCGACACGCGCCTGCGCAAGGCGCTTTTAACCCTTCCACAGGATGCATACGACTACGTCCTCATAGACTGCCCGCCCCGGCTCGACCTGTTGCCCATCAACGCCATCACCGCCGCTGGGGAGGTGCTCATCCCCCTGACGCTTGAGGTTCTCCCCACCCACACGCTGCCCACGCTGATGCGCACGATCAACGAAGTGCGCACCTTCGGCGACAACCCCGACCTGCGCGTCCTGGGCATCGTGCCGTGCATGACCACGCGCGGGCGCACCCGCCTCGAGCGGGAGATCCGCCGGGTGCTGCCGCAATTGGTCAACTTGCCCATCTACAGCGGCATCCGCAAGGCCGAGGTGATCCGGGACGCGGTGGGGATTGTGACGTTGTTCGGGCAGCATCCCTGGGCGGCGGAGGACCTGGGGTTGCTGTTCCACCTGGATCCCCACGAGGTGGCGGAGTTGGTTCAACTGGCGAAGGGAGAGACGCTGTTGCTGTGGAACCACGACGTACATGTGCCGCTGTACGTCCCGCTGCCTCCGGACCGCGCGGACCTGTACAAGACCGACCCCGAGCAGCAGCGCCGGGCAGCGCTGGCGCGGGGGGTAACGCCGGTGGTGGTGGAGTGAGAAGGAGGTGGAAAGATGGCATCATTGCAGCAGTTGGTGCACATCGTTGAAGGTCTGTGGTTGGGCGCGGACTTCACTACGACATTTGCCCTTATCTTTGCCCTCGGCTTCGGCTCAGGCTCGGCTGCTGGCTTCACTTTGGACCTCGTCTTCAGTGCCCTGCAGCAGAGGGGAGACTGAAGAGTGAACAGCACCGTCGGTGCAACTGCTATGGTGGACTGGTGGAGGCAAGTATGCAAGCGCAGATGATTGCTTCCTGGCCGGCTTCGTTCTGGCCATCGCCGTGTTGGCGGTAGCGTGGCCTGTGATGCAGTTCGTAAAGGGAATGCATCGCGGCGAAAAGGTGAGAAAGCGCCGCGAACTGGCCGCCGATAGCGGGCATGCGGTACCTCCAGCCAGACTTCTTATCGCTTCGACCGGTGGAGACGTACTGTGCTTTGACTTGACAGCGTCGCCGCTGCGCGTGGGACGGGCGACTGGTAACGATCTGGTCGTCACGACCGCTATACCGGGGTGGGACACCGTATCACGTCATCACGCCTGGCTGTACTACGATGGCCGTCGGGGGAGATGGGTGGTCAAAGACGAGAACTCCAGCAACGGTACTTGTGTCAACGGCGCAAGGACCGGGTGCAACATCCTGAAGGACGGTGTTCGAGTTGCCTTCGGCGGTATGGAGGCGGTGTTCCGGCAGACGGCATAGGGGCGGGGAGGAACGGCAGGGACAGCAAAAGAGGGCGGGCTGCCAACTACTACCAACTTCTAGTTGGCGGCAGTTGACTCAGGCGAGTCTGTTTCCAATCGCTCCAGGAATTGGCGGACGGTGAGGATGGGAATGGACCGGTACGAGCCCAGATCCAGCAGGTGGCGGTCGCCGCTGACGATCACGTCGGCCTGGGCGTCCACCGCGCAGGCCAGCACCATCTCGTCGGCAGGGTCTTCGGGGATGGCGCCGGCGACGTCGGCATCGCCGGGTACGAGAAGCGCATCTCGTTCCAGTAGGATCACCAACTGCTCGACGTCCTCGTCGGTGATGGCGTACTTGCGCCGAATGCGGGGGTAGTCCAACGTGGCGCGGGTTTCGGCGATGATGGCAGGGGAGACGATCAGCAGGTACCGGCGCTCGCGCCATGCATCCAATATCTGGGCCGGCAGCCCGGCTTTGACCAGGAGGCTACTGACGAAGACGTTGGTGTCAAGGACGACCTTGAGCATAGGTAGCCCTCACAGCCTCGATGGCTTCAACGACGTCTTGTGCTACCTCTTCGGCAGAGATATCAGGCACCCGGGAGCGAATGTGGTCCAGCACTTGAAAGCGGGCCTCCCGCTCGGCAATGACCTGCTGGTACATCTCGACGGGGATGACGGCTACCATCGGCTTGCCGGAACGTTCGACGATGACTACCTGCCCGCCGTAGTGGACGTTGCCCAGCAGGTCCGCGAACCTGTTGCGTGCTTCTCTTGCGCCTACGTGTTCAACCATGGGCTTGCCCCTCCACGTCTGTGTGCTGGCCTTAGTATATCACACGATTTACACTATGTCAACTGTGTACGCAATGAACCGAGTAGCAACAGTGGTGCTGGTGCTGACACTGACCCTGGCGGTCGCCTCGCCAGCCTTTGCGCAGGAAGGTGAACCAGGGGATGCGGGCCCCGATGTGCCACGCCCTGCGGTTCGACAGGCTCACCAATCGTGCGTCGAAGGGCCTGTCCTGAGCCTGTCGAAGGACTGTACCTGTGGCTGATCACCAACCTGGTCTGGACCGCCGTCAGCGCGGCGGCGGCGGCCCAGCCGATACATCTGTTCGTGGACGAGGGTTGGCACTTGCTGCAGTACGCCGGCACGGCGGCCGGGCTGGAGGCTATGGCCCGGCGGTTTCGCAAGCACTACGCCGCCATCCACCTGGCCACCCAGTTCGGCCAGTACCTGGCCCGCAGCCCCGACGCCGAGGTGATCCGGGACGCGGTGAGGATTGTGATGTTGTTCGGCCAGCACCCCCGGTCGGCGCAGAACCTGGGATTGCTGTTCCACCTGGAGCCATACGAGGTGGCGGAGTTGGTCCAACTGACGAAGGGGGGAGGCGCTGTTGCTGTAATGGACACAATCAGCGATAGGCTTCGCGTCGGTGTTTCACACGATAGACAGTAACAATACGAGATTCATCGTCTATGTCATAGAGAATGCGATATACTCCTACACGCAAGCTGTAATCCGTGGTGCCTCGGAGTTTCTTAGCGTCGGGTGGGCGGGGATTTTCCTCCAGGCCGTCAATGTGCTGGCTTACCAGACGGGCGTAACCCTTGGGTAAGTTAGCGATGTCTTTGATCGCTCGCTGCAGGATGCGAACGTTATACATCTATCCCCTCGCCACGTAGCTCAGCTTTGGCCTGTTCCCAGGGTATTGGTTCCTCTCCGGCTTCGCGGAGACGACGAATTTCATCGGCGTCTTCTAAATCCTCCAGCAGGGTCAACAGTTCTTCCCAGAGCACGTAATCGAGTACCACCGCTTTCTTGTTGCCATTGGTGTCTACCAGGAATTGAGCCGTTTGTAGCAGTTCTGTAGTGCTCATTTCAACCTCCTTTTTGCTGCTCCAGCGCCGAACTACTCAACGTCGAGCTGCCTATCCCATGATACGATAAGTCTGCGCTGTCGTCAACCTCTCCTGGTCGCTGATGTGCAGTTCTCGCTACGGTGGATGCGGCCCCCCGGGTTGTTACCCAACGGCAGCCTTCGCACAAACAAACGCCCCTTCGACTTGGCCCTTTGGCAAGCTCAGGGCAGGCGCTGGGGACGGTGCGAGAGTTGCGCTGGCTGTTCTGGCTGTGGCTCAAAGGGCTTATTCTCATGCTGCTCCTGGGACCCGCCAATGCGTTGCTCCTGAAACTGGCCCACGTGGCGGCGGTATCGGGGCTGGGGGAGATCAGTAGTCTCTTTGGCGGGGTCGTCAGGTTCCTCACAGCAGCGGCGGTACGGTGGGATTTCGCTGGCCGCCCAGGCCCAGGCGGCCGGGTCCTCCAACCCGGCGGAGCACCTGGGCAGGCAGGCTTCGCCGTAGGCGCGGCTCGACTGAGTTTGCTAAAGTCTCAGCCGAACGGTTGCCGCCCTGGACATCGCCGCCTCGTCCACCTGCGTCTTGACCGACACGCCGGACCCACTCGGCCAGCACCTCGGCAACGGTGTGGGTGGTGACGATTTTCTGGATCAGACCCACAACGGTGCCACCAACCAGTCGTTGGCTTCCTGGCGCAGGCGGGTACCAAAGATAGCGCTCAGGTTGACGAATTCGCCGTCGGGCTGGCGTACCTCGAAGAAGTGTCCCTTGTCTATCCGGCCGCACAGGACGAACTGCACTGTCTGACGGCGATTAGCCATCAGGTTAGCCACGTCTTGCAGCGTCTCCCGGATGAGGCGCGCTACGTCTGGCCGCTCATTCCGGGGCACGCAGGCCAGTAGCGTGTCCAGCCCGGTGACGGTGACCTCTCTTGCTGGCGGCGGCTCCTCGCGCCAGGCCAGGCGCAGGAACTCGACGATGCTCAGCCTGGTCGGATAGGGGGGGTAGGCCGTCGTCCTCTCGACGACGTTGTAGGCTCCTGCTTCCATCAGAACGCCGCCTCCACGATTTTATCATAAACGCTGTCACCGGTCACTTCGGCCAGGTAGCGGCACAGTTCGTCCAAAGCCTGGGAACGGAAGCGCTCGCGCACCGGCCGGAAGTTGGCCCCGTAGCGGTATTCGGCGTAGAGGTAGTGGACGCGGTCAATGTCACGCAGCGGCTGCCCTCGCTCCAGCCTGTTCCCAATGTATTTCGTGCGCTCGACTGGCTCTACCACCCGCACCGTCTTGCCGGCAATCTCGACCAATTGTTCGTCGCTGAAGACCGCCGTGCTCAGGCCGCGGTGACGTAGACGTTTGTTCAGTTCGTCAAAGTCCATCTCGCGCCGGCCAGCCAGCGTGATGGCGTAGGCTTTGGTGACCTCGTCCAGGCCGGTTGGCAGACGGCTCATCACCTCCTCGGCGGCCAGCGAGTCAATGATGGTCCACAGCCGGGCGACGGCTTCCTCCACCCGCACGGGCCGATCACCCTCCATCACGTGGGGATAGTGTTTGGAGTAGAGTTCCAGGCACTTGCCCAGGACGATGACGGAGACGTCGGCGCGGCTTAGCCCAGGGCCGGTGGCCTGTAACTGGCGCAGGGTCGCGGCGGCCTGGAAGTGGATCTGGTCCTCCAGTTGCTCCCAACTGATGCGCCCGTCCCCCAGCCGCTTGCGGCAGACGATGATGGCATCATACTCAATGGCTTCCTGATCCCGGATATGCAGGGAGAAGTCCCGCTCTGCTTGCACGGGGTAAAGAGCGCTGACGTAGAAGCCGGCGTCCAGCACCGCGCCGAGCACCGTCCCCCAGGCTTCTGGCTCTCGATGGTGGAAGGTGAAGATCAGCGCACCTTTGTCTTTCAGGACACGGCGACATTCCTCAAAGACCCGGGCCAGACCTTCGAGGAAGAATTCGGTGTCCTTGCCCTGGTTGGGGTTCTCTACGATCTCGCTGATCTTGGGCGTCAGTTCGGGGGCAAAGTGCGGGTAGCGATCCTTGAGCGCCAGGCGCAGCCAGACGTAGAAAAAGTCCGCCAGTTCGCTGTACTGGACGAGGTTGAAGTAGGGCGGGTCGGTAATGACAGCGTCCACAGAGCCAGCGGAGATGGGCAGGTCTTCAGATGAGCGACACAGCAGCAAGACGTTCTTGTCGTTACTGCCAGCCAATTCCTCAAAGTCGGCGGCAAAGCGGGCGTCAATGCGCTCGCCGGGAACGAACACCTTGCGAGTGCCACCGTCGGGCAGCACGCGGCGCTCAAAGGGAGCATCGCGGAAAGCCTGGGCCTGTTTCATCTTGCGGGCGTACACGCCGGAGAAGGAGCCCGAGTTCTCACCCGCGCCCCAGACGTTGTTTTCCAAACCTGCCTTTGGAACCACATAGGCGTGGTATGTGAAAAAATGCCCAACACCTCCACTTCGCCCGTTGTACGTGGCGAAGATGGTGTTGTAGTCCAGGCAGTAGGAAAAGAGACCCAGCAATGCCTCACGGGCGCGTTCGTTCTGCAATTGCAGGATACCTTCCAGCAGCCAGGAGAGGGCCAGCAGCTGGCGTTCGTTGAACAGCATGTGCCAGCGGGTGTAGTTGTAGTTGACAGGCCGGGAGTCGGCTCTGCCCTCGGCCGGGATCTTGCCGCGTGGGAACAGCAGGGCCTCTCTTTCCCGCTCAAACTGATGCACAGCGTCGAGAAAGTTGGCCCGGTCTTCCTCATCCGGCGCTTTCATCTCCCGTCCGTGAACCGGGCACAGGTACAGGATGGCGTACATACGGCGGGGGAAAGGGGCCTCTTCTCGCTGGGCCGCCTTGAGGATAGGTTGCGTCTGCCCGCAGGTGGAGCAGGTAAAGTTCACCTCACCGGCCGGCCCTCGGCGGGGATTAAACACGTGACGACAGGCCGGGCAGGTGACATCGCCACGTTTGCTCTTTTCATGGGTAGTAAAGACGTAACCACATTCTGAGCACAGAATTGTGCGGAAATCCCGGTCATTGTCTATCACGTAGGAACTGTGGAGCGGCACCTGGCTGCCACAGCTGGCGCACGTGGCCTCGTTGACCCAGAGAACGTTGAGGATATGGGCCTCTAGTCCACAGCCGGGGTGATGGCAGCGGGTGCGGTATAGCCGCCGGATGCGGGGGGCCACCTCGGCCTCCAGTTGGCGGAAGGCGTCGTGCAACTCCCCCTTATGTACCGACTCGACGGCCCGCTTCACCGTCCACCAGGCCACCGGATTGAGGTCGCAGCCCACCACCTTGCAGCCCAGGCGCAGGGCTTCAACGACTGTCGTGCCGCCGCCCATAAAGGGGTCGAGCACGATCTTGCCGGAAAAGTCGTGGCGCTGGTAGTAGTGCTCCCACACTGGCTCGCCCGGCGGCAGGAAGGTAGCCAGCAGGATGGTGCGGAACGCGGAACCCAGCCGCCGCGCCCACCATTTGTGGACGTAGGTGGCCGGGCGGTAGAAGTGCTTGTTGTGGCCCTCCTGCTCGGCGAGTTGGTTGAGTTGGAGCAGGGGGAAGGTTTGTTCGATGTTGAGGGTGGTTTGGGGTTGGTTCACTGCTTACCTTCTTCTCAGCTTCTGGGTTGAATGCACCGCTTCGAGTTCACCCGTGACATCGCGAGTTCCACTTCTCGCCCGTAGTGTCACGCCTTGACAGTGGCCTCCTGGCGTACACGAAAGCTCACATCGCTCGACAGCACCGCCAGCGCCGTCAAGATACGCTCTCGCGTTGTAGTGTCAAGTTGGTTGCTCCGTGCTAGTGTTTGTAGGCCAACCGCTACACCGATACGCACTCCAACCACCGGCGCCGTCTCTGCCAGGTTGAGCAATCGCTCAAGAAGATCCTCAGCAAATGAATCGGCTAATCCGCGAGCCATGAGATGTCCACCGGCAACGCACGCCCACGAACAAGGCCCAGGGTCGGGATCGTGCAACAACACTACCAGCGCAAGCAAGAGGCGCGTCGGCAGCACTATGTCGCCCTTGATGCTATCGAGGGCCATCGCCACCCCCTGACGTACTGTCGGACTCGCATCCCTGCTACCAGCTACAAGATGACTGTTGATGCGCTCTTGGTGATCCTGGTCGACGTAGGGATAAAGCCGGCCCAACGCGCGTAGGCTACTTTGTCGTATCTGCTCGATGTTACCCATGTTGATACGAAAACTGCTGAACGGGTCGGTTTGAGATTCCAGTTCCCAGTCAATGAGCGAGGAACGTGGTAGCGTGCCTTCCGCACCCCACAGCAGGTAGTCTGCAACCTCATCTGCTCGCCCTGCTAGCACTTCTGTCGGCAAGTCGCTCAATGCCCAAATCGCATCGCTACGAGTGGCAAGATCGTTGTGCTCGTTGATGAGTGCTTCCAGTAACCCATCGATCACACGGTTATGCAGTGAGGGTAACAGCACATGGTTAAAGTTATTCACCATACGAGGTCTGACAACGCTGATGCCGATCTTGGTTACTTGCTTGCCGTCCTCTATCATGACCTCAGGCTGTGGGTTGATGGCGCGCAGAATGCGCTCAATTGTGGCACCAAGCTGCTCTTCCGGGATCGGCTCTTTGAGAAATGCGAGTTGGCTCAGGCGATCCAATTGATCAGGGCGATCTCTCAGATATGCAACAACTCGTGCCCGCACGTCGGGTGGGGCTGTGCGTGCTAGGTGGACGGCAACACTTTCCGTATGACTACGCAAATGATCAGCACCACTGAAGGTCAGCATAGCCTCGGCCACTGGTGCGTAGAGTGCCGGATCAACCGGGCACTGCTTCATGATGAAGCACTCATTCAGCAGCTTCAGTAGCTCCTCGGTAATAGTCCAGAACTGCCGTCGCTGAAGTTGGTCAAGGGCCACCTGCACAACCGTGTTTGTCTGTTCTGTGGTGAGTTGGAGCACCAGATGACGAAGCGCTTCAGCCGCGTGGCGGCGCACTTCTATACGCTGCTGGTTATCCTCTGGCCCTTGTAGTAGCGAGAGCAGATGATCCAGCACTTGCCTCAATAGCGTAGGCGGGATGACATCCGCTAGGATGCTCAACGCCTTCGCTGCCACCTTCTGCTCGCAAGCTGCTGGCCGAACTGTGGCAAGGTCGCCAACAACCTCGGCCAGCAGTTCCGCATCGCCTGTATCTCGCAAAGTCTTGCTGTACCGCTCTACTGCTTTGTGATCGCTTGCGCGGATAGCGGCAAGAAGTGCCTCGACGGGCCTGCTCGTTGCAGCGTTCAATGCTGCAAGAGTCTGGTAAGCCTGCTCAATACCCCCCCAGTCACCCTCGCGCCAGTAGTGAGCCAGTGCAAGGCGGATGTGTTGCAGTGCGCCGCGATACTTCTGTACGCTGAGGTCGGCGGTTGCTCGTAACTTGTGTGCATAGCCTCTGTTCTCTGCTTGTGAGATATTAAAGAGATCAATACGCTGCGCTTCGTGCTGCCCGAAGCCAGTGAAGAATCCAGCACCATTGCGTAGAAGCATGAACTGCATGTTCCGATATGCCAGCCCTAAAGTATAGGCATCGGTGTGACCATCTAGATGTTGAATGGCTTCATTGTAGACATCATACGCCTTTTTCAGAGCGCCCCGCCGCGCCAAACTAGTTCCGTAATGCATCGCCAGCAAGCCTTGGCGTCGTGGTTCCGCCGTAGCATCCAGCAGTTGTCGTGCCTCCTGGTAGATATGGTCGGCGGTCTCCCAATCACCACGCTCAGTGCTGACCTGGAGCAAGCCTTGGAGTAAATCCAAACGCTCGTCTTGCGCTGCTTCTGGGCAAGCAGATAGCGCGGCCCTTAACACCTCTTGTGCAATATTCCACTTTTCCCACACCATCGCGAGGATAGCGTGTTGTAAGGCCAACTTTCGCAACAACCCCACTTGCTGTGCATCATCAGCAATCTGCGGAAGTAGCTCATTAGATTGTTTCAAGAGGCAATTGGCATCAGGATCACATAGGGTTGCGAAGGCTGCCCATGCCTGTGCAAGTAGCACACGCACTTGCAACGCAGGCGTATCTAATTCAACGGCAAGCTTATGTGCTTGCTCCAACTGTTTGGTGGCCAGTTCAGGCGTGCTTGCGTTATTAAGCCAAACTTCAGCGGCTTGGAGATATTGTTGTGCCGCTGCGAACCGGTCACCGCCTTCCAGATACTGCTTAGCGGCTAGCGCTGCATAGTGTCTTGCTTGAGCTGCCTCTCGCACTCTTGCAAGCAGCGCGGCAGCGGAGGCAAACGCTCTGGCAGCTTCCAGATGACGGCGCTCGGCGACCATCCGCTCCGCCTGGCTTATCTCAGCTTTGACTAGCAACTCACGCAGACGCTGCGCATGAACAACATCCCGTTGCAGCCGATCTCTGACCTTGCGAGCTTGGTCGGTCTCAATCTCTCGTTTCAGGCGCTGCCACTCACCATCAGGAATGACCGGTACATCGCCCGTGGTGACATCCGCCGTCCGGTATTTCAGGTTGATACCAGCCAAGAGCAAAATTGGATCATAGGTATCAAGCAGTCTGCCAATCTCCTCATCAAGTGGATCAACCAGAATGGGGCTATATTCCTCCTCACGACCCTTTGGCAATCGGATGTGTAACTGTAGCCGCTGCGACTCTATAACCACGCCGCGCACATATGCCTGGCGCCACCAGCGGTAGCATTCTGACCATGGTGCTTGATTGAGAGCAGGTGGTAGTGCTGGATCAACAGCTTGGTCAACATTGACGCAATCCGCCAAGTGTAGTAAGGCTCCGAGCAACCGCAAGCGCACGCGTGCGTCGCGCACTCGACTGTCATTGTATTGCGCATCTTCCAACTCAAATCCTGTGCGTGCGTTGGCAACAGCACTCACTTCAGAGGCCATTTCGACCAAAGCAGCACGTATGTCATCGGGTACAGACATATCCTGCTCCAGTTTCTCAGCAAGCCAACGTACCTGTTCAACGCTGACGTGTCCCTCTGCATAGTCGTCATACCGACGCAACAGATGCGGCAGGCAAGCAGCCACTAAGAGGCTAAATGCCTCCACTTCATTCAAGATGCCGGCATTACCACCTATTATTGACTCGATCTTGGTGATAACAGCGGTGCTGGTTACACTGAGGGGTGGGAGTGTGATTGCTTCAGCCTGATCGAGTACGTAACGAGCAACCGATCTTTGCGGTTCTGTCCGAATATAATCAACAAGACGGCCCGCAAAGAAGTCTGGGACGATTTCATACAAATCGCTGAGGGTGACCGTGCTACCTCCTTGGCGAACAGACCGCTTAGTGAAATCAGCAAAGAGGCTCTGGTAAGCCTGTTCGCAGGCTTCTACATCTTTAGCCCGAAGTTGGAGTTCAATGATGGGCTTTATCTCGTCCATTGCTAAGAACTCGATCAGGGCCAAGCAGCTTAAGAGACGATCAAAGCGTGGTCGTTCCAGAGGGGGGGCCTTGGGGTGTTTATTGGTGACGTACTTTTGCAAATAACCAAAGAGAGTATCAGCCTGTTTGCTACATATCACACCAGCATCAATTGCTTTCTTCAACCTGTCCAGATCGGGATTGAAGCCTCGGTTGCTCAGAAAGACAAACCGAGCAGTAGGTTCGTCCTTATCCAGGGCAGTATTACAGTAGAATAGATAAAGGGCTTTCCGCAGAAGGCGATCACCGAGAGTCCACCGCTTACCCTCTGCTTCTTTCGCCTTTACTTGAATGCAGATGATTCTGTCATCGGCACGCAGATTAATGTCTTCGAGTTCAGGCATATCCTGTCTATCCCTACCTTCCAGGTGGATAGCCTCTACCCGCCCCAAGAAATTGGTTATCAATCTATGGAGTTCGGGTTTGCGTTCTTTGGGGTCATCCATCAAGTAGTTGAGCGCCAGACAGACAGCACATTCCCATTGATAGACATAGCCGCCACCATGTTCTAGATCGATTCGAGTCATTGCAATACATCCACTTAGAAATTGAAGTGTTGTCGAGTTTCAGGCTCGGTGCTCGCGCCCAACCGCTCGAAGCGAACAATAGTCTGCGTTCTGATGGCAGATTGTCATCAGCCGCGAGCAGGACACAATTCACATATCTCTGGCTACTCGCGCCGCACTACCAACCACGGCGTCAAACACTCCATCAGCGACAGTCCCCGGTGCAGGTAGACACCGCCAAAGTCGGTGTGCCGGTACTGATAGGCGTTCTCCCCCGGCGGCAGGAAGGTGGCCAGGATGATGGAACGAAAGACGGAGCCGAAGCGCCGCGCCCACCATTTGTGCTGGTAGAGCGGGGGACGCGAATCGTGGTTGCGTTCCACTCGCACCAGGGCGCTGAGTTCGTTGACCGGGAAATGGCTTTCGATGCTCGACGTTGCAGTGCTTTGCATTACTCCCACTTTTCGCCCACCGTGCGGGATAAGGCTTCACGAATGATACGCTCATCAAGGCGAAAGCCGGTTCTGAGCAAGGAGCGCAAGACGTCCGCCGCAGAGGGGATCAGCCCGCGTTGTTTGGCCAGGATGATCGCCGCCAAGGTACCTTTGAGCCGCAGATCGAAGCTCCGCGCGCATTTACGCGCTGCAGCGTCGTCCAGAATGACCGTCCATCCGGGCTCCTCCAACGCATACGAGAGCACCGCCGTTTCTCCATCTCCCAGATCCCAGGCCAAGATTTCCGGCGCAGGGACAGCGTCTACGATAGCAAAATGCCCCTCGGCAATGGCTTGACGTGCGCGGTCGTCCACCGGGCCGGCTCCGATCTCTTCGACCACGGCGCGAGGAACCACCACGTCGTCAGCCAATTCACGAAACAGGTGCTCCTGTCCAACACGCGCCAGGACGATGAGCGGCGAGGCGTTCAACACCCATCGTTCAGTCACCGGCGACCTCCGCTACAATCTCATCGGCACCGTACTGGAAGGGCGAAACGCCAAAGCGCGCCAGCGCCATCAGGAATTCGCTCCGGGATAGACCAGCGATCTCTGCAGCCTTGGCCTGTGAGATGCGACGCATTTCGTACCACTTGACCGCTGCTGCTAACCGCATCTCGAATACAAAGCTGACCGGATCCTGCCGCAGGGCCGAAAATATGCTCCGCGGCAGTTCCAACGAAACTTGTACTGTCTCCATCTTACCCACTCCCTTCTCCAGTATCATCCAACACCCTGCACCACCAACCACGGCGTCAGGCATTCCATCAGCGACAGCCCTCGGTGCAGGTAGACGGAGCCAAAGTCGCCGGTGTAGCGGCCCTTGACCAGAAAAATATCTTCGTGCACCACAATCATACCTTTTTCCAGCAGCGCCCGCGCTTCCTTGCTGTCGCTGATCGGCGCGACGCGCGCTCCCATCACTTGCTTCAGATAACCGTAATAGGGCTGCGGTGTTGACCAGGCCATCCCGGCCTTCAGAGCCAGATAGCCATGGTCGGACGAGATGACGATCTCGTCGTGGCCTTTGATGCGCTCCAGAATGGTCAGCAACATTGCCTCGGTCTTCAGGTAGATGTCGGCCGGCGGAATGTGCTCCGTCTTGCCGCTGTGGGCGTGCCGCCAGAACCAGTCGGGGTACGTGCCCCAGACGACGAGCCGTTCGCGGCGCAACTCGTCCAGCGGCGGCGCGTCGGCCCGTATGTAGACGAAACGAGGGTCGTTCACCGCCGACGGCGCGTTCACCCCCCAATGGCGCTGACAAAACGCTTCCGTTTCGGACGGAATCTCGCTGAAAGCGTAGTCGAGCGCCAATACCTCGTAGCCGTGCGCCGGTAGCCGCTGCTTCAAGAGGCTGGCCTCGCGCAGGCTCAGGCTGTCCATCAGCACCAGCGCGTGGCGAGGCTGGGCCAGCAGTTCGGCCACCTGGCGGCTGTCCACCTGGGGCAGGAGCACGCCGGTCAGGAACTCGCCGTAGACCTGATCCAGCGTCCAGGTGAGGCGGCGGGTGGACTTTTCTCGCTCGTCGTAGTAATCGTTGAGTAACGCATCGTCCACACCGGCCCCGTCCCACAGTTCCACCAGCCAGTGAAACAGCGTCGCCACCGGGGCGTCGCTCTTGACCAGTTCCGCGATGCGCGCCGCGTTCAGGTTACTCGTAGACACGATCCACCTCGGCGATGACGTACAGACTGCCGCCAGGCGTGCTCGGCAGGCGCAGTAATTGCTGCAGGAACGTCGTTTTATCCAACGGCCCTTCCCACTCCAGCGTCAGTTTCAACTTTAGCCCCTCGGGCGCCAGGTCCAGTGCTCTCACGACCCGCTCCAGTTTGTCCGACTTGCCGCCGACCTGAAAGTCATTGCTGATCTCTACCTGTACCTGCCGGACGACGTCCGACTCGCGCATGGTGGCCTCGAACTTGCCGGCCACGGTGCGCGGGTGCCGGCCGCCTTCCTCCAGGCGCTTTTGTTCCACGATCCTGGCCGGCGTAGGTTCGATCCCCTCGATGGCCCTCTCCAGGGCCGGCTCTCTGGACGTCACTCGACGCGCCGCCTTGCCCTCTCCGTAGACGATGCTCACCTTTTCCGCCTCGCCGGCCGGCCCCCGCTCGACCTGGGCGAAATCGGCGTGGTACAGCATAGCCCTCGACTGCTCATCCAGGCCATAAGGTGTCTCGCCGAAAAAGTTCCGCCCCTTGTGGCCCTCAATGTAGAGTTGCTCTGCCTTGCAGAGTTCCTTCAGGGCCGCCGTGACCTGCGCTCCATCGGACACTGTCGGATAGCGGCGGATGGTGTAAAAGTCGCCATAGAGCAGATCGGCCCGCAGCCCTCTTGGCCCCCGGGCGTGCAACTCGTCCAGTATCTTTTCCTTGATCCGGGCAATGTCGCTGATGGCCCGCTCCAGCAGGCTGGTCGTGCCGGCCTCGACCTGGATTTTGCGCACCGCCTCTTTCTCCACACGCTGTCCGTCCGGCCCCTCGCAGACCTTGACTGACACTTTGTGCCAGAAGCCAAAGTGGGCCTTGATGCGCTCCTCAAGTTCCTTCAGTTCCTCGTCAATGATGGCCTGCACCTTTGCCGCCCGCTCCTCGCTCACGTCCTTCTTGATTTCCTCACCGCCGATGACCCGCCTGGCTTTGTCAATCAGGCTTTGGTCTTTGTGCAGGTCTCCGGTGAGCGGCGCGAGCACCACGATGCGGTTCTGGTAGCGGCGGCCGTGGTAGATGGCGTACACGTCCTGGTCGGTGTCCAGGGCGTGCAGCGAAACGACGACCTTCAGGTGGCGGTCGTCGGGGATGTCATCAATCTCGTGAGCGTAGGCATTGCCTCCCAGCACCTCCTTGACCATCACGCGGGCGATGCGCTGGATGGCTGCCTCCTCGGAGACGTCGCGGGCGCGGTTCTGCACCACGGCAAAGACGTTCTCCTCGACGCGCACGGCATACCGCCCGTTCAATTTGTGCAAGTGCCAGGCCCGGCCCAGCAGCCGGTTCAACCCTAGGAGCACGTCGTTGGGGTTGATCTCCGGCGTGGCTATCCCCAGGACAATCTCGGTCTCGTCCGCGCCGATCTGTTGCTCGCGGTTGATGGAATAGAGCAGCACCGTGGACAGCACCTCACGCCCATACTCGATGTGGCCCACGCGCCCAATGTCACGGGCGGTGGCCTCGACCAGAGACCGGTCCAGGACGGTGAGTTGATCGTCAAAGCGGGCCGCATCCACGTCGGACGTCAACAAGAGCACCGTCTTGTCCGCCCGTTCGCGCAGGATGGTGGCGAGCAGGTAGAGGATGCCCCGGGTATTGGCATAGTTGGAGGCGGTGCTATAGCGCTCGAACAGCACCCGCAGCAACTCGGGGTGCAGGGGGTACACACTCCGCATACGGGCGCGATAGGCGTCATAATCGCTCATCGGCACAGTGACCTGGCGCTCGCGGTACAGTTCCATGAAGCGGTCTGCTATCTCGTCTGCCTGTTGCCTGTCAATACCTTCGAACAGCCGGTAGAGCAGGATGTCCTCGCGGTCGGCCGCCGTGCTCAGGTTGATGGAGATGGGCCCGGTGCGATCAATCACGTCCACAATGTCGGGATTCTCGCGTATCAGCGAGAATAATACCATCAGCGGCACGTCTGGCTCACTGGCTACCTCCAGCAAGTGCTGGAGAAAAGTGCGATTGGCGGCCCGCGACGTCTCCGCTGCGCCCACCCGTTGGGGGAGGATCGTCTCGTACCAGTTCTCAATTTCGTCAATGAAAACCACGACCGGCCGGCTGCCGAGAGCCTGGCGAATCTGGGGGATGGTGGGGTAGCGCTTGATCTGGCTCAAAACGTCCTGGGCGTCCAATTGCTGCAAGATCGGCTCCCACAAGTTGTCATAGTCCACCCGCGCCGTGTGGAGCACAATCACGACCAGGTCGTCGAGTGCGGGCAGTGGCTCATTGTATCCGTGACGAGTCAACCATTGAGTCGCCAGGTCAGGATGCGTCAGTGTGTGATACAGCGCCAGCAATTGATGTGACTTGCCGGAGCCGTAGCCCCCTGTGAAAACGAGGCTTCCCCGCCGGTCCTGGCCTGTGAATTTGTGGCGTATCTGGTCCAGCGCGGTCTTGAGCGCCTCGGTGAGATAGGTGCGGGCGAACACGTCGCGGGGGTTCTTCTCCAACGCCGGTCTGGCGCCCATCACTTTGTACAATTGGACGACACCGTACACCTGGCCGCTCTTTACCTCATCGCTGAGGGCAACCACATTCGTGATAGTCGGTAGCATAGTCGTCTCTCCCGTCATTATTCGCTTGTCGGATACGCTTGCATTATATCCCAATGGTGGCGCTTGCACAAACGAACGCCGCCCGCCGCCCCGCAAAAAGCGCGGGGCCGCGGGCTTGTCTTACGGCGAAAGGTGGTTACCACGTACACGGCGGGCCGCCCTCCCGCCTTCGCTCAGCCCCGCGATGGTGCTTTACAGTTCGACGGCGGGAGAGCGCCCCTTGCTTTGCAGGGAATCGTCTCCTTCCACCGAAGGCAAAAAGCGGCTACCCTCAAGGGACATGGTGCGCCACCTGCGCGGCCTGGTGCCTCCCGACCGGGTGCACGAGACCTACTACGTCGACTTCGCTGACCGGCAGCGCTGCGTGGGCCTGAACCTGCTCGACATGACGCTGGGGCTGGACGTGGACAAATGTGGTGGCGGATCGCAGTCTTGCGATCCGCGCGACCTGATCGGCCTGGGCGAGGCCCTGTGGTCCAAGTATTGGGGGCCGCGAATGGAAGCGGTCTGGCGCTACGCCACCAGGACGTTGGCGCTGATCAACGTCCGGCGAGTGGCGATGGGCGTGCCGGAGCGGCAGTACACGATCCTGGACGTGCCCCCGCTGCTCCTGGCCCCCCGTGACCGGCGGGAACCCTTCGGCCCTGCTCAGGGCAGGCCCTTTCTACTGTCCAACCTGCCCCTGGACACACCGGACGGGCCCGTCCTGAGCCACGTCGAAGGACAGAACGTGCGCTGGTGGTGGAGCCGGTGGTACTTTCCTTCCTTGGCGTGCCTGGTAATCGTAGACGAGTTCCAATCCATATTTGTTCATTTGTTCATTTTTCATTTGTTCATTGTTCATTCTCCCGCTGATGTCCTTCCAGGTCAACTACGAGGATGCGAAGTATCATCTCAACATGTAGGGGCGAACCCTCGTGGTCGCCCTCTTGGGCAGGTACAAGGCCTGCCCCTACCCCGATTTATTGAAAAGATACGATGCAAAGTACGTGTCGGGAGAACTGGACGGCGTCCCGCCCGCCAGCCTGGTGAACCTGGAGCCGTACGTTTTCAAGGCCTACGTCAAGACCACCGGTCCTGACGGGAGACGGCTGCCGGTGTACTTGATGAGAGGCAATCCGCCTCTTGCTCCGGATCCGAGTGTTGCGGCCCGGGTGCTGGAGCAGGTGAGCGGGTACAGTCGCCTGGCAGCAGGTGCCCAGGAGCAGGCCTCCCTTCGACAGGCTCAGGGCATCGCCCGGCTGGCTGCGGAGTTGAGCGACGGTGCGGAAGCCCGGCAACGCGAGGAAGAGATCAACACCTGGCTGCAGGCCCGGGAGGAGAGCGATTTCGTCACCGAGCAGCAGTTGGGGGGACTGGCCCGCATGATGGCGACCCGCTCGACCCAGGACTACGGGCCGAAAGCGGGGAGCATCGGGCGGGGCATGTCGGCTCGCGCTGGTGGGAGTCGGAGGGAAGAAAGGGGCAGGAAGCGAGGATCAGGGGGGTTTCGAGTCCTCGACACAGGGGATGATGCCGATGGCTGAGCGTTTCAGTCCCTCGTCTCTGGGTTACGCCCCGACCGGTACCGTCTTGCTGAGGGTCAGGTTGGCAACGGGTAGGGCCGACAAATCCAGTCGCGACAGATCAATGAATGTGCTGGCATCCTCGATCTCAATGCCGATGACTCGGTTGTGTTCGTCGAAATCGAGCACGATGCCGGGCGCGACATCTTCGGATTCCGTGCTCACCCCAGTGGCAAGTTTGATGTAGAGCATATCTGTATCAGGGTAGTATTCGAAGATCATGGTTCTATCTCCCGCGTTTCAAGGTCTAAAGCCGCGGTCTGGAAAGGCATTATGTACCGTTTCCCCGTCTGGTTCGGTGACAACCCGGAGGTACTTGCCAAGTTCTGGAACGAATGCCCAACGGCGAATGCGCCCATTGGCTTGCACTTCTGTGTGGACAGGATGGTTGAGAACGTGTTGAATCCACTCCTCTTTGAGGTAGGGGCGGCGAGCCATGACGCTGGTGGTGAAATAGTTCGTTGTTTTCATCGGCGGCCTTATGCACCCATCATCGCCTGATCGCTTTGATGGTGAAATATCGCCTCTCTATGAGGCCGCTACTATGATACAACAAGTCCACGTCACTGTCAACGTCTCGTCTCAGACACGCTGGTGGATCTGACTGTGGTGGGTCGAGCAGAGCAGGAGCGCTACCCTGCTGACATTCAGCCGGGCGATTGCGGTCATCCACTCTGCGAAGGGGGCACGACCGGTGAATGAGTCGGAGCTGCACACTCTGCACTTGTTGCGAGACCATCCCTGGTCCACCACGTCCCAGGTAGCCGGGCTGACCAACCTGCCGCTGCGCTCTGGGCAGCGATACTTATCCAACCTGCTTTCCACGGGCCTGGCTCAGGTGGCACGCGTTCCGCAGGTGAGGGGGAGGCTATATGCCCCATCAGCGGCCAGCATCGCTCTACTGGCAGGGGGCAAGCGAAAGGTGAAGACCTACGCCCGTGCCTTCCGCATTGACAGCCTTCATCTGGCGGAGACGCTGCTGCGTGCGCATTCGCTGCTGTGGGCGCGGGATTTCCTGACCGCGCTGGTCGTGCCCGGGGCCAAAGAGTTACAGTGGGCCGCTGGTGGGTCATTTGTCACGGATATGGCCATTAACTGGCGGCGCAGGATACGCCATATGTGGCCCTAACCTGGACAAGCCAGAACCAAGAGGGTTTTGACTTGTGCTTTATTCGTTCCGGTGTCCTCAGCTTGCGGCTGTAGTGGGGACGGGGTTCGTCGCTAAGACCCTGCACAGCCTGGTGAATTCGCTGGCGCATATGGCCGGGCAATCGCCTGATCTCGGCCTTGGCCTCGTCCTCAATCCAGAGTTGATAGCGCATCGGCCTCTAGCTCGGCTTCGAAGTCCTCCCAGCGGGTCCAGCCTTCCTTGCTACGCCAGTTTTTCATCCTTTCTCGAATCAGTTCGACGTCCTCCATGTCTTCGAGCATTGAGACAAAGGCGTTCCATGCGTCCATGTCTAGCAACGCTGCCGTGGGCTTGCCCTCACGGTCAATGACGAATTGCATAGATTTCAGAATCTCTGTGACGGTCATGGTGCCACCTTCTCCTGCTTTTTATTCTATCACAGGCGGGGCTGGTCGTCAATTGTGGACTCGGGGAGCTGAGGAGTTCTGTCCCGGCATGCCGAGATAGGCAAAGACAGAGAGGAAGCATCGTCAGTGAATGACTTCGAGTTACGCGTGTTATATCTGTTGCGGGATCACCCCTGGTCCACCGCGTCCCAGGTGGCCGGGCTGACCAACCTGCCGCTGCGCTCCGTGCAGCGATACCTCTCCAACTTGCTTTCTGCGAGCCTGGCCCAGGCGGCACGCGTTCCGCAGGTGAGAGGGAGACTGTATGCTCCGATTCCATGCTTGCCCATGTAAAGAAAGAGGACAGGGTTACCCAGACATTGCGAACAGTCTTGGGGGCGAGTGGCTGGTCACCTCCTGTCAGGCGGCGGGGTTTGTAGTCGGTGCGCAGCCAGGCGAGGTAGGCGCGCAGGTCCTGTGATGTCACCTGGCTGGTCTCAATGTCTCCAGCGTAGTCCAGCCAAACTGTGAGGTGATCTTCGTAGTTACAGAGTGTGTTGGGGCTGAGTCCCTCTGCGGCCTTGTACTGGAGGAAGCCGACCAGCGCTTTCGAAAGCTGCAAGCCCGACGGTCTGCGGTTCATCTGAAAACCTCCTTTTGCGAGGTTCCAGGAACCGAAGACCGCAGGGCTACCCTGATTAGGGTAGCCCTGCGGTCTAGAGTACCGTCTAGGTAGCGGGGCCAGGATTCGAACCTGGGACCTCCGGGTTATGAGCCCGACGAGCTGCCTCTGCTCTACCCCGCAACGCGAGCGTATTATACTCCAAACTGGGGGGGTGTCAAGGATAACGTTCTATTTTCTATTGGCCTGACGGCGCGAACACTAACTCCCACAACTCAACCCAGAATGGCTGAGCCTCGGGTTCGGGGGCAGGCATAGGCTGCGCCTCGCCAGCCGGCTCCTCACCCAAGTCCGTGGGCACTACGACAGCCACTTCTCCTGGCCTCGCCATCTTTCGCTTTCCCCGCGCCCAGTGTTCTACGTACTCGTCAGATTGGACGTACTTCAACTGTGCAACCAGGTCGTCGTGACGGGCCTGTTCAGCCGCCACCGTCTGCTCCAGCCGTTTCTCTTCCGCTCGCATCTGTCGTGCGAGCGCCAATTGTTGGCCAAACCCCCACGCAAGGCCTCCCACGATTACGAAAGCGAGGGCGACGACAACACCAACGGCGAGTTGGCTGCGCTTAGGCATGGGGAGTGACATACGACACCTCCTTCACGCAGATTCAAGGTCGGGATGTAGCAGCATATATTCTTATGATACCCTGATTCTTTTCTAACGTCAAGTCACCGTATTCAGGCGTCTGTCCCCAATGTGTGACGGTCGCACTGACGCCACTTCCCCCTTCTGCCAAACTGCGCTACAATTATGCCGGAGATTGTCATCAACCTGGTGTAGAATACTGTCGTAGGCTGTCCATTGGACGGTCGAGGGAGAGTGCTATGCCGAACACCGCTACTCGACTCATCACGCTGATTATGCTCCTGCAAAGGCGGCCCAATCAGAAGGCGGCCAGACTGGCGGAACAACTGAGCGTCTCGGTGCGCACAGTCCACCGCTACATCGCCATGCTGGACGAGATGGGCATCCCGGTCTACTCCGAGCGCGGTCCCCACGGCGGCTTCTCCCTGGTGCGCGGCTACAGGATGCCCCCGCTGGTCTTCACTCCCGAGGAGGCGGTCGCCGTCTACCTGGGAACCAGCCTGGTGGGGGAGATGTGGGGCCAATTGTACCGCAACGCTGCGCAGGGAGCACTGGCCAAACTGGATAATCTCCTCCCCGACGAACAGCGGCACGAGGTCGCCTGGGCGCGCCGGACGCTGCTGGCGACTGGGCTCCACCGCGCCGACCACACGTCACTGGTACCACTACTGGAGAAACTGCGCCGCGCGACCCGCGAGCGACGACGAGTCACGCTGGTCTACCGGGGGCGGGGCCAGCCGGAACCCCTGCGGCGCGACCTCGACCCTTACGCGCTGATCCACCGCTGGGGCTGGTGGTACGTCATCGGCCACTGCCACCTGCGCGGGGATATGCGCACGTTCCGCGTGGATCGCATCGTCGAACTGACACTGCTCGACCGGACATTCGAGGTGCCGGCTGATTTCGACATCCACGAATACCTGGCGGCACAGTCACAGGCGCAGCCACAGTTGCAGGTCCGCATGCGTTTCGCGCCGGAGGCGGCGCTCACGGCACTGGACAACCGCGTCTCCTGGGAGACGGTGGAGGAACAGCGGGACGGCTCGGTGGTCGTCACCTTTGCCGTGCCGGACCTGGAGTGGGCGGCCTGGACGGCGTTGGGGTATGGCCCCCACGCCGTCGTGCTGGAGCCGGAGGAACTGCGTTGTCTGGTAGGTGAACGGGCCCGCGCCATCGCAGCGCAGTATGCATCCACCTAAGCTGTATTCTCATTGGGAGGTATCAAGATGGCAAATACCTTTGACTGGGTCGAAATAAGGACAAGAGACACGGAAAAAGCGGCAAAGTTCTATGAAGACTTGTTTGGCTGGAAAGTGGTTCGCAGGGAGACCGCAGATGGGTCTGACTACTGGATCTTCGATACGGGTGATGAACCACGTGTAGAGAACCTTCGAAGAGGGGCGATGTGGCTAAGGCCAGATAATGGCGATCTTGGCGTAGTGGTCTACGTCGTTGTGGAGGATATCGAGGCAGTTCTACAGAAGGTGGTAGACCTGGGAGGAGAGATTGTCCTTCCCAAGACTCCCCAGGGTCCTGCCTTCAAGGCATATTTCACGGATCCCGACGGCAACCTGTTCGGACTCTGGCAGGAGTGATTTGATCCGATTGGGCGGCATCGGTTCGCTGATAGTGGGATTTTCGGTCTACCAGCTGCTCCTGTTCCTGGTTCTGATCGGCCTGACGGTCGCCGGCTTTGTGATCCGCCCCAGGCTTGTGTGTGGACATTGCAAACAGGCGGGGAACGGTCGCTGTATGATGACCCCGCGGAGGAAGGAGTGACAAATGACTGAGCAAAAACTGTACGAGGAAGGATGGGAGCGTTTCCCCTGGTGGTGGATCCTGCTGGAGAACCTGTTCATGTTCATCCCCTGGGCCATCGGCTTCGCCGTGATGTGGCCGCTGCAGGTCGCAGGGGTGCCAGTGGCTTCGCTGGGCTACGCGCTGTTCATCCTGATTACCGTTGGCTGGCTGCTGAAGGTGCACAACTGTTCCACCTGCTACTATTATGACAGGTGGTGCCATCTGGGGTGGGGCAAGTACATTGCCCTCTTATGCAAGAAGGACGCGGGCAACCCGGAGACGGGGATGAAACTGACGGTCGTCTACATGATCCTGCCGCTCATCCCCATCGTGGGCGCCATCGGGGTGATGCTCCTGCGCGGCTTCTCCTGGGCGCTGTTGGGCTGGATGGTCATCTTCGTCGTCCTAAACGGCGTGCAGTTCGCCGCCCTGCGGCCCAGAGGATGCGCCCATTGCAAGCGCCGCTACACCTGCCCCGGCAGCGCGGCAAAGTGAGGACATCTTGATCGTCAGGGAGATAGAGTGCAAGTCCATCCTCACCAAATGCGGCATCGAGGCGGTAGACTATGCCCTAACCCCCTACGTCGGCTGCGGGCACGGCTGTGTCTACTGCTGCGCCACTACCACCCTGGACGACGAGGTCAGGAGATGCTTCGAGCCCCGCTCCTCGTCCATCCCTGCCCGTTTGACAACACAGGCAGATGAATGGTACACAGATCAACACGGATTGCACGGATAAACACAGAAAAATCAGTGAGAATCCGTCTGATCTGTGACTATCCGTGTCCTATTCTGAATCGCTGAAGCGTTGTGGCTACGAGGAGATCGTTGAGCGGTTGACGCGCTTCCGAGGACTGGGCCGCTGGAGCGCGGAGATGACCATCGTCACCGCCATCGGCGTGAAAGGCGTGAACCCGATAGGTCACATAGAACCTCCACTCACTCCTCACTCCGCTGACCAGGGACGGTGTACCGCACCTGTTTGAAGGGTTTCACCTGCTCGCCGACTCGCTCCTTGAGGATGTTCCCGGAGACGTGCATCAGCGTGTCGTTGAAGTCAGGGTCTACGCCCATACTGGCCAGGCAGGGGTAGTGATGGTGGAGCAGCCCGGCCTCCTGCTCGGCGTCGTCGGCGGAGACCCCCACCAACCCCTGGGCCACGTGACGGGCGCAGCCGCAAAAGGCATCCCGTATCACCTCCACTTCGGTGATGGCCCGTGTCGCAGGGCCCACGGTGATGCGTAGGTCGGGCTGGCCGAAGTGGCGGGCGAACTCGGTGATGAGCGGGTCGTCGTATTCCGCCCGATGGCGACGGACGTTGTAGTGGGTCTCAGTCAGTGAGCAGAGCGGCTTGGGGGTGACGCAAGCCACGCCCATCTCGGCCAGCCAGCCGCGCAGTTGCCGGGCCAGGCCCCGGGGCAGCCACTCTTCCCGGTCCACCGGCGCGATGACACCCTTTGCGCCGATCATTCGCGCCACCTCCGGTACCAACTCCGCCACGCCCTTGTGTTCGCCGAAGGCCAGGAGCAGGTCGGCCGGAGGCAGGCTCGACGGCAGGTAGTCCTCCGGGTAGTCCACGACGGGCGGCAGGACCGCCGGAGCCCGCCACACCTCGACCTGCCAGTCAGGTGGGCCGTGGGCGCGGATGTTGTCTACGTGCCGTTGGCCATATTCGCCGGTGATGATCGCTAAGATACGCATCCTGCTCACTTCCCTTCGTCCATTAACCGCCGTTCGCCTTCCAGTGTGCGGATGTGACTGACGTCCTGGGTCACCTCCAGCGTGCCCTGGTATTCCCCCTTCTCGTCGCGGATGGCAAAGTAGCGAATGTAGATGAACTTCCCCTGCATCTGGATCCAGAACTCGGCCAAAGTGAGGGTACTTTTTGAACGCGGGGTAGGCATTGGCGGGCAACATCTCACCGTGAGTGTAGACGTTGATGCCTGTGCCCTCGGTCTGCTGGAGCAACTCGTCTATTGGTATCCCCCTATCCGTGAATGAGTGCTGGCAGACAGCGGGTGCAGACCCACAAACTCTGCCCCTGGTGCCGGACGGGCACCAGGTGAGCCTCGTCCTCGCCCACTTCGCAGCGGAAACACCGCTGGGCGATGTAGGCCAGGCCGCGTTCGTGCGCCAGGGCCTCTGCCTTTTCCTCGTCGAAGGCGGGAGACTCCCGCGTCTCAATGCTCAACGCCCCGGTGGGGCAGACCGGAAGACAGAACCCGGCCCCGTCGCAGAGCGTCTCATCTATCACCTTCGCTTTGCCGTCCACCAGGACGATGGCACCCTCGGCGCACGGCGTCACGCAAGCGCCGCAGCCGTTACACAGTTCCTCGTCAATTTTTACAATCTGTCGTATTGCCACACGCTCAGATGGCCTCTACACTCTTGATCTCGGGAACCTGGGCGCGCAGAGCACGCTCGATCCCCATCTTTAGCGTCATCGTAGACATAGGGCAACCTCTGCAAGCCCCGGTGAGTCGCACCGAGACGATGCCTTCGTCGCTCACGTTGACCAACTCCACGTCCCCGCCATCTGCCTGGAGGCTCGGTCTGATGGCCGTCAGGGTCTTTGCTACTTGCTCCTGTAAGTTGTGTTCTGCATTCATCTTTTTGATTTTCCTTTGAGGGCGACCACAAGGGTTCGCCCCTACACATGATTTAATCCGTTTCTTTCTCAATCCACTGTAGTATCCGCCCCCCAGACAATCTCATAGCTACAGATGATGGCATCCTGGGGGCACGAGGTCTCACACACGGCACAGTAGGTGCAGTCGGATGGACGGGCGATGAACGGCCCTTCCGGCCCCATCTCAGCCGCGCCCGTGGGGCACTGTTCGACGCAAGTGCCACACTGATTGCACAGTGACAAGTTGATCTCGGGTAACGCCCGGTACTGCATAAAATGAACCGCCTTTCTGCCATCAGTGTAGCAGAAAGGCGGTCGTCTGTCTACGACAAAAGTCACATCATGCTCTGAATAACACGGGCAGTGCAAAAGCAAACGTACTTCCCTCGCCCTCCACACTCTCGGCCCACAAGCGCCCGCCGTGCGCTTCGACCAGACTGCGGGCGATGGTCAGGCCCAACCCGCTGCCGCCTGTGGCTCGCCGTCGGGCGCGGTCTCCTCGCCAGAATCGCTCGAATAGGTGAGGCATGTCTTCGGTCGGCACGCCAGGCCCGTCGTCGGCCACAGCCACGATCACCTCTCGCCCTTGAGTCTCTGCGTGCACGGTGACGTGTCCCTCCTCAGGCACGTACCGGAGCGCATTGTTCAACAGATTGCCCATCACTTGCGCCAGCCGGTCTCTGTCCGCCCCGACGAGAGGGAGAGAAGAAGGCATCTCTAGCGCCAGACCTACCCCTCGCTCCTGGGCCCGAACCCGATGTGTCTCTATCATCTCTCGCAGGAAGGGTCCCAGGTCGAGCGGGGATGTATGGAGGCGGAGTTGCCCGGCGTCGGCCAGGGCCAGCAAACGCAGATCCTCCACCAGGCGGGAGAGGGTATGCGTCTGGGCCAGCGCCGCTTGTAGGTTCTCCCTGTCGGTGGGATAGACCCCATCCAGCATGGCTTCCAACGCCCCCTGGATGACGGTGAGCGGGGTGCGTAGTTCGTGAGCCACGTCGGCGGTCTGGTTGCGGCGGGCTTTTTCGGCGCGGGCCAGGTCGGCCGCCATAAGGTTAAAGGCAGCCGACAGTTGCCCGATCTCGTCGTGCGAGCGGACGGAGACGCGGGTATCCAAGTCACCAGCAGCAATGGTCCGGCTGGCATCGGTGAGTTGCTGCAGCGGGCGGGTGATAGAGCGCACGAGCAGCGCACCCAGTACCAGTGCGACGACCAGCGCCGCCCCGCCGGAGACTATTAGCGTGACTCTCATTTGCTCCAGGAATGATTGTTGTTCCACGGTCAACCATTCGCTGCCGGGCGTCAGCAGTGTGCCGACCCGTTCGCCATCCACGAGGATGGGCAGACCGGCTTCCAGTTCGCCGGTACTGGCCATCTCACCCGCGCCGGTCCCGGTCTGGTCGGCAACGAAACGGCCGGTGGCGTCGGCCAAGCGCAACGGAGGGCCGGTGCCTGCGCCACGCTCGTGGCCATAACCGCGCCAGAACAGCGTTTCGATGTCGTCCCAACTGCCGTGGGCCGCATAGTAGTTGGCCAGGTTGGCAGCAGTTTCTTCCCAGTGGTTTCCGTCGTCACCGCTGCTGCGAGCGTAGCGTCGGAATTCGACCGCGGTGGTGCGCCCGGCCAGCAGCAATGCTCCGCTGATGCCAACTAGGATGACTATAGCGAAGGCAGCCATCAGTCTCCAGAACAGACTACTCTGCATTGGCTTTCTCGTCGAATTTGTACCCCACGCCGCGCACGGTGATGATGTGGCGCGGATGGGCCGGGTCGGGCTCAATCTTGCGGCGCAGGTTCTTGACGTGAGCGTCAATCGTGCGCTCGAACACGTACACCTCGTCGCCTAGTACCCGGTCGAGCAATTCGGCCCGTGTAAAGACGCGCCCTGGCGTGGTCATCAGCACTTGCAGCAGGTTGAATTCGGCGGGGGTTAGGTGCGCCTCTCGCCCGCCTGTGACGACGGTGTGCGCCTCGTGGTCGAGCACGATGTCGCCGCCGCGCAGAACCGCCGACGGGGTCAACTGGCCTTGCGCCCGGCGGAGTACGGCCCGCACGCGGGCGACGAGGGCGCGCGGGCTGAAGGGTTTGGTGACGTAATCGTCGGCTCCCAATTCCAGCCCCACCACTTGGTCGGTCTCCTCGACGCGGGCGGTGAGCATGATGACCGGCGTGTCGCGCTCGCGGCGGTAGCGGCGGATAAAATCCCACCCGTCCATCCCCGGCATCAGCAGGTCGAGGATGACTAGGTCGGGCTTTTCGTGGCGGGCGACGAAGAGCGCCTGCTGGCCGTCGCTGGCGGTCACGACGCGGTAGCCCGCGTCCTCCAGGTAGGCCCGCACGAAACGTACAATTTCGGGTTCGTCGTCTACGACGAGGATGGTTTGGGCCATCGGTGTCTTCTCCGCGTAGTATACTGTAATGTCAAAAGAAAGGGAAGCGAGGCGGCGCATTGCGCCGCCTCTACTCTAGAATCCTGTTCTACCCCAAGTTCCAGTCGCCGGTCATTTTAGTTGCCTGGCGGCCTCTGATTCTTGAGCCGTCCCTGCCCCGACCACATCGGGCGTCCGGTCTCGTCCCGCAGGACAATCGTTTCGCCGGTAGCGAGGTTCTCGACGGTTCCGGCTTTGAACTCGCCATCCTCGTAAAAGCCGAGCACCGTTATCTCATCTCCCACTTCCAGCCTAAAGCCTTCCCGGTACGCGGACTGTCCCATACCGACCAGCACCTGCCCCTCGGCGGTCTGGATGGTGATCTCGCCATCTACGATGATCACTTCCCCGGTCAGGGTTTTCCACTCGATGGTTCGCACTGTCTCGTTGCGGCCCTGGCCTGCGCCAGAGTTCCGCCCGCTTCCATCGAAAGCACCCGCGCCGCCAAAAGCATCCTGACCCTGACCCTGAGCCTCGTTGCCTCCATTCCTCCGGCCCTGACCTTGCTGCCCCTGACCATAAGCGGCGCCGCTGTCCGCCGTTCCTTCGCTGCTCTGCCATATCTCGCTGCGACCTCGACCTTGCCCCTGACCGCCGATTGGGCCTTGTCCCTCGGCTTCAGTGGGATTCAGCAAGATGTACCCTGTCCCTGCCAGCAATGCTACAACCAACAATCCAACTATACCGTACTTGAACACTTTGTTCGTCATTTTTGTACCTCCTGTTTGTTTGATTTTGACGAAATCTCTTGTTGTTCCAACGCTTCACGCGCTCACTTCGCATGCCTGCCTCTTGGCCCGACGCGACAGGGAAGGCAGCATCTTCCCGGTCACGCAGACAATCCACTTCCAGTGGAACACCAGGTGCACGACCACGCCAACGATCATCACCAGGCTGGCCCAGGTGTGCAGATCGCTCCACGTCCCACGGCTCAGGCCCAGCAGCGCCGTCGCAAATCCCGGATTGCGCCCGCCCTGGTAGCCACCGTCGCCCATCAGCAAGAAAGCCACACCGGTCGCGCCGGAGAGCAGAAACGCCAGGCCAATTACCGCGTCCAACAGATAGTTCAACTTTACCTTGTTCATCTCAATACCTCCTGGGTTTGATTTGCCCGCAGTATACCCGGCCTGCGTGAAGGATTGATGAAGGAATGACGCAGAAACTGTGTGGTTTGGCAGCAATGTTACATCTTTTGAACTATATCCCTCCAGTGGTACAACTTTTGGGGGGAACCTCACGTTGCGCTATTTCGATCGCTGTGCGAGCTGCTGTCACGCCATAATCTGATCCATCTACTGCAACGATCACCCTTCGCCACCCAAGAACTTGCTCGACCGGCTTCAGAAATACAAACCACTGGTCTTGGCTTTTATGTATGACTTGCGCGTGCCATTCGATAACAACCTGGCTGAACGCGATGTCAGGATGATAAAGATCAAGCAGAAGGTATCAGGTGCTTTCCGTACACCCACCGGTGCCGAGATCTTCTGTGCTATTCGCAGCTACATCTCGACCGTCCGTAAACATGGCCTGAACGTGATAGACGCCATTCACGATGCTTTGACTGGCACCCCTTTCATCCCTTGCACCCTGGAGGGGTAGCCTGAGTAGTAACACCACCTGTTCATTGACCACCAGTGCCGGGGTGACCATGATGGGATACTTTATGATCTCGTCGTAGCCGGTCACGTGTTGGTTGGTTGCTTCCAGGAAAGGATCCTCATCCGCCAGCACTTCCAGCGCCGTCACTGCATGCCGCTCGACCCGCTTGCACTTTGGACAGCCGGCGCCCAAAACCTTGACGTTCAGCATCTATACCTCCGTGAGTCAGGTCGTTGGAGGCGCCTTCACGCCCCCCTTTTCGCAATCTATGCACAAGTCGGTGAGCCGGTTGGTCCAGTACACCAGCCCGCAGCCCGGACAGGTTACTTTCCGCAGGCTGCTCTTCTTTCGTGGGCGCGGCCGCAGTTCCGGCGGCAGCGCCGCAAAATCGTCCGGCACGCAAGTGCACTGCACCGGCCGATCTTTTGCATCCTTTGGCTCCTTCATGCAGCCTGTCCTCCCATTGGGACGGCACTCTGCCACCTCTCCCCCCTGCATTCCCCCTGGCAACGAGGGCACGAGCAAGTCGGCAGGCGGGCCGCTTCCCCTGCTGGCCCTATGACCTTTTCCAGCAGCCACTCCACCCGCCGGTCGGTCAGCCGGTAGCAAACGTTGGTCTCGTCCTTGCAGTCGGTAACTGCCCCTGCCTCCCGCAACACCTGTAACTGCTGAGAGATGTAGGTCTGGGGCCGGCCCATCACCGCCTGAAGGTGGCACACGTAGGCATCCTCCCGCCGCAGTTCGTCCAGAATGTGCAGCCGTGCTGGATGGGAGAGCAGGTGAAATAGCCGGGCAGGCTCACGATACACGGACTGGTTCATCGCTATCTACATCACCGTCACACCGTCGCTTCGATGATGATCTCTGGCTCAATGATGAGATCGGATTTGAGCGAGGGGGCGATTAGGCTGTACTTACGGGCCATCTGCAGAGCACGGTGTACCTTGCTGCCGTCGTCGTTGCGCACTGTAATGCGCGGGCGCAACACGACGTGGGTAAACACCTCGGTCTTGTCCAGGTGGATACAGGTGTTGAGCGCCCCCGCAAAAGCGTCCTCAGGGGTCAACCAGCCTTCTTTGCCATGCGCGTCCGGTGGCGCGCCGAACTCCATCTCCGGGCCGTTGCCACAGGTCAACCAACCCTTGCGTTTACCGGTCTTACGCACCCAGGTCTTGTAACTCTCTGCCATGCGTCGTCCTCCTCAATATCAGGTGTTCTGCCGATTCACGATAACTCTATGGCAACTTTCTCTTCCATCAGCTTCAGGTACTGCTCGGGGGTTAGCAACATTTCCCGGTCCTCCTCCCAGGCAGAGAGACGGATGCGCACGATCCAGCCAGCCCCATAAGGGGCCTCATTGACCAACTCGGGGTTCTGTTCGAGCGCCGGGTTGAAGGTCACCACCGTGCCGCTGACGGGGATAGTCAAGTCAATTGTTGCCTTGAAACTCTCCAGTGTGCAGAACGTGTCGTCCTGTTCAAATTCGGTCTCGTTCTCCGGTAGCACGTAGACGACGTCGCCCACCTTGGTCTGCAGAAAGTCGGTCACACCCACGACCGCTTCGTCGCCTACGACACGCACCCACGTGTCGTAGGCAGCGTACCAGAGACCCTTGGGCACGCGCAGGCGGAACTTTTGAAACTGTAGTTCAAAGAACTCTCGTACTTCCACTTGTAGCCTCCTTGACAAATGATGGAGCCCAAACTGCCAGGTCAGGCTGGCGCGTACTTTTTGCGCAATTGGCGGATAGTTGCCTTGACTTCACGCCGGGCGGGAAAGGTGATGGCGTCCGCAGGGCAGGCGTGGATACACGATTGGCAATAGACCTGGCAGTGCCAGGGGTTTTCCACGTAGACCTTGTGCTCTTCTTTGTTGTAGATGTAGACGACGTCGTGGCAGAACTGGATGCATTCCTGGCACCCCACGCACTCGTCAGGGTCAATGATCGGGAACCAGGGGATCAGGTGCCGGGGGATGCCGAGGTACAGTTGGTACCGTTCTTCCAGTTCTGGCAGGACATCTTTGGGCTTTTCAGTCATACTCGTTGCTCCTTACTCGCCCACAACCTGCTCGACCGCCTCGGCCACTTTTGCCATTGCGTCGGCGGTAGACAGATTACGCAGGTCGAGCGAGACAATGGCTTCCTCAAAGCGCACGCCGACCTCGTCCAGTGCGTCCTTGTACATCTTACGCTGCATGCGCGGGTCACAGCCGCCGACGATGTACTTGACGCCAGGTTTGGCATAGTCGCGCCAGAAGGCATCGCCGTCGTCCACGCACAGTTGCGGGTGGACGATGGCATACTCCACGTCCAGTTCGTTGCGGACGTAGTTGATCAGGTCCCACAGATCCAGTTTCTCGAAACCCGGGCACTGACCGGTACAAATACACATCACAAAACGGGGCCGTTGTTCTTCAGACATCGTATTCCTCCTAAAATATTTGGATTTAGAACACCCACAAGAGGGTGTATTTCACTTCATCACACCACTATATGCAACAGACCGCATATAGCTTACACACAACGGCCATTTTTGTTAAGGTGTTGAGAGCCATAATTTGCTTCCTAAAGGCCTTGCGTCGCTCGAATCCACTCCGCGATCTCTTCCTTGCGCGGCAGGCGCCCCGACGACTTGACCTCTTCGTTGATCACCAGCGCTGGCGTGCTGACGATATCGTAAGCCATAATCTCGCTCATCTCTTTGACCTTGGCGAACGTCGCTTCGACGCCCAACTCGCTGGCTGCCTCACGGGCCAGCCTTTCCAGGCGCTCACATTTGGCACATCCACCACCCAGAATCTTGATCTCCACGGACAACCTCCTGTTATCAAAGTTTAGCATTGCGGTAGGCCATCACGCAACAAGTTTCACGTTTCACGTCTTCACGCTTCACGTCTCAGCGTATGAACCAGCCAAAGATCAGCCCCGACAGGGTACTGAAAATTGTCACCAATACCACGTACATCGCCGTCTTTTTTTTGCCAATCACCGAATTGGTGATGAGAATGGATTGCAGACTCAACTCCGGGTCGGCCAGCAGGTAGGCCAGCAATGGCCCCCGGTGCATCCCCAGCGAGAGGAACGTCTGCGCGATGGGCACCTCGACCAAGGTGGGAAAATACATAAAGACGCCAAACAACACGCCGACCAGATTGGCCCACACAGTATTTCTCCCGGCGATAGCCTCGATCCAGGTCGCGGGGATGACCGCTCGTGCCATCCCGGCTAGGAAAACACCCACCAGTAGCAGCGGGATGATCTGTTTGACGAAGCGCCACATCTCCCACAACCAGTCCTGAACGTCGTAGACGTCGAACTTTTTGGCCGCCATCCACCACACAGCAGCGATGAGCGCGATCTCTGCGATCAATTTGCCAGTAATGCCCACACTCAGGCTATCTCCTATCGCCACGACCTTGAAAGAAGCCACGATCAACGTCGCCGTGACCAGCCCCAGCGCCACGTAGGTCCAGGTGTTGAACCCCTCGTCCACTTTGTTCAGTCCCAGCCAGGCAGAGACGGCGATGAGAATCAACAAGCCGATCAGAAAGACGCCGTGGACGCTGACACCCTCAATGCCCAGGGAAGGATTGGGGGGCACGACGCTATCCAGCCAGTCCTGAAAACTCCCCGCCCACGATCCCGGAAGCGAGAACGCCACGTGACTGTTCGTCAGCAGGCCCACCTGCAGTGTACCGGCGATCAGCACGCCCAGGAGTAGTGCGAAGAAAACCCACGTGTGAACGGGCACCCTCGCCCCCTGCGCAAAGGCCCGACCGCTGTTAGTAACGTTATCGTGGGCCTCGTCGTCGGCGCGGAAGAACCAGGCTATCAGCAAGCCGATGCCGATGCCAAAGATGATCGAGAGCACGATCCGCGCCAGCGCGATGTCCATCCCAATCTGCACGCCGGTGAAAGAGATCGCCAGGATGTTGACCGCCGGCCCGACGAACAGGAAGGTGATCGCCGGCCCCAACCCCGCTCCCTTTTTGTAGATGCTGGCAAAGAGCGGCATAATCGTGCACGAGCAGACCGCCAGCACAAAGCCGCCCAGTGCCGACGCTGGGTAGGAAATCCACTTGGGCGCGTCCCGGCCCAGGTGCTTTGTGATCGCCTCCTTGGAGATCAATGCCGCCAGCGCCCCGGCGATGAAAAAGGCTGGCAACAGACACAGCAGCACGTGAGCGGCCAAGTAGGCTGCCAGGCTGCCCAGACCGGTTTGTAGCAACGTTACCAGGTATTGCAGAATGTTCAACTTGCACCTCCGTTGTCTTTATATGCGACACGTTGCATATTTGTAAACCTAAAAGAAAGCCGTAACACGTCTGCCACGGCCAGTTTTCGCCTATCTGAGCCAGGACTATTTACACGATACCTTTGGATTGTAGCAAGCACACCGGGGGCAAGGGCAATCTGGTGGGTGTGTTCTCTCGCCGGCCGGCCCTAGAACGATCTCCAGTAACTGTGCGATCTGTGGGTCATTCAACTGATAGTAGACCAACTGACCGTCTTTGCGATCTACGACCACCCCGGCCTCCCGCAGCACCCGCAACTGCTGAGAGACGTAGGCCTGAGGGCGCCCCAGCACCGCCTGCAGGTGGCAGACGCAAGCCTCGTCCCGCCGCAGTTCGTCCAGTATGCGCAGCCGGGCAGGGTGAGATAGAATTTGGAACAGTTGGGTCACTTGTTGGTGTGTGTCTTTCTTCATTTCATAATCTTTACTATATGCAGTGTAGCATATATGTTATCCGCTGCATATTGTACATTGGAAACCCGCTTTTGTCAAGATGCCCCATCTCCATCACTGCTTCACCTGCTACCAGAGATGTGGCGCACGCTGTTCACCCGACCAATCATCGTCCATCTGTTCCAGCCCGGCATCGCTCCACTTCAGCGCTGCGCCTCGGCCTCCAATCCCTCCCGGTCCAGGAGCATGATGCACTGTCGCTCCATCCGCACCAGCCCGGCGTCGGTGAAGGCCCGCAGCGTGCGCCCCACCATGTCCCGCACCGTGCCCAGGTGGGCAGCGATCTCCTCCTGCGTCCAGCGTTGGGTGACCGCGCCCGCTTCGGCCTGCTCCAGCAGGAAGCGGGCCAGCCGCCCTCGCACCGTACGCAGCGAGAGGTCCTCCACCAGGTTGGTCAGGTGATCCAGCCGGCCGGCGAAATCACGCAGGAGGGCCAGCGCCAGTTCGGGGCACTCGATCACCAGGCGATGGAAGTCCTCGCGGGTGATGACGTACAGGGTGACGGGCGTGAGGGGTTCGGCGGTGGCGTGATTGACGCCGTGGGGTTTGAAGGGAGGCACCGTGTTGAAGGCCTGGCCCGGCCCCAGTCGCACCAGCACCTGTTCGCGGCCACTGGGGGAGAGGCGATAGACGCGCACCTGCCCCTCCGCGACGAAGTAGGCCGCCTGGCAGGGGGCACCCTCGAAGATGACCGTCTTGCCCGGCGCGTAGGTGCGACGGATGGCTACGCTGGCGACACGGGTTAGCGCATCGTCGGAGAGGTCGGCGAAGAGGGAGATACGGCGCAAGGCCTGGGCAGTAGTCTCCATCGTAGTACCATTGTAGTCGAAAGCGCGGCGGCGTCAAGGCACGCTTGGCCGCAAGACAAGCCCGCAGTCCCGCGCCTTTCGCCTACCGGCGCCGGTCGTGGAGGGGGAAGCGGAGTGCCTGGCACCGTTCGCTCGTGCGAGAGCCGCTGTCGCTTATAATCTAGGCGGGCTACTATCCCAGCAGCGGGGGTGGGCACACCGGTTGCCAGCGGACTCGTCGTAATGCCGATACAATGCGACTTTTGTCGTAGACAGATACTCCCACTTGTGCTATACTGGTAGCAGTCAGGTAACGTAAGAGCCTTAATAATCGTCTCGGGAGGAAAAAATGGACAAGTGGGAATGTATTGTGTGCGGGTACATCTACGACCCGGAGGTGGGCGACACCGATAGCGGGATTGTCGCCGGCACGCCTTTCGAGGCACTGCCCGACGATTGGGTGTGTCCCGAGTGCGGCGCTGGCAAAGATATGTTCGAGAAAGTAGAGTGAAGTGCAGTGATGAAACCAAGAAAGATAAAGGATGGTATTTACTGGGTGGGGGCCGTTGACTGGGATCGCCGCCTGTTCGACGATCTCATCCCGCTCCCCGACGGCACCAGTTACAACGCTTACCTGATCCAGGGCAGCGAGAAGACGGCGCTGATAGACACAGTTGACCCCACCACGTCACACGTCCTGCTCGACCGTCTGAGCCAACTGAACGTCGAGCGCATTGACTACGTCATCGCCAACCACGCCGAGCAGGACCATTCGGGCACGCTGCCGCAGGTGCTCGAAAGATACCCCGAAGCGCAGGTCGTCTGCACGCCCAAATGCAAGGGGATGTTGGTAGACCTGCTGCTGGCGCCGGAAGACCGCATTCTCGCCGTGGACGACGGCGCGACGCTATCGCTGGGCGACAGGACGCTCGAGTTCATCCACGCGCCGTGGGTGCATTGGCCCGAGACGATGCTAACCTATCTGCGAGAGGACAAGATCCTCTTCCCTTGCGATTTCTTCGGCTCTCACCTGGCCACGACCGACCTGTACGTCAGCGACGAAGGGCGGGTCTACGAAGCGGCCAAGCGGTACTATGCAGAGATCATGATGCCGTTCCGCAAGATCATCCAGAAGAATCTGGAAAAAGTCCAGCGATACGACATCTCCCTCATCGCCCCCAGCCACGGCCCGATGTACGACCGCCCGGAGTTCATCCTGGAGGCGTATCGCGATTGGGTTTTCGGCGACCCGAAGAACATTGTCGTGTTGCCCTACATCTCGATGCACGGCACCACCCGCGTGATGGTGGACTACCTGGTGGACGCGCTGGTCGGAAAAGGGGTGACTGTGCAACAGTTCAATCTGGCTGTTACCGACATCGGGGAACTGGCCATGGCGCTGGTAGACGCCGCCACCATCGTGATCGGGTCGCCCACCGTCCTGACCGGCGCACACCCGAACGTCATCTACGCGGCCTGCCTGGCGAACGCCCTGCGGCCCAAGACGAAGTTCGTCTCGATCATCGGCTCCTACGGCTGGGGCGGCAAGATGGTGCAGCAACTGGCAGGTATGATCCCCAACCTGAAAGTGGAGATACTGGATCCGGTCGTCGTCAAAGGCCACCCCAGGGACGAGGACTTCGCGGCTCTGGACAAACTGGCGGCCACCATCGCGGAGAAACACGAGACTCTGAAGTAACAAGTAGGTGCGACGCACTTTCAAAGATACTGTTGGCGAACTCGGTTTTCTAGGGATGAGACCCCACAAGAACGCCCTTTTAGGCAGTACCGCAAAAGTCACCCTGATAGTTGACCGTCATTCTGAGCATAGCACAGGCGTATCTGCTCAATAAACTGGGGAATGTGGATGCCGAAACTTGTTTCGGTCTTGCGGAAACGGGTCTCGGTCGGCAAAAACGCCAACAAGTTGGCGCATCCATACCATCGGCGACAGATGGGGACTATTTGCCCCTAAATATTGAGATGATACGCACAGGCTGTCATTCTGAGCGTAGCACAGGCCGTCATTCTGAGCGTAGCGAAGAATCTCCCTACTACCTTGGTCGAGACCCTTCGCTTCGCTCAGGGTGACAGGGTGAGTTTTGCGCCATTGCCCTTTTAGTGAAGTAATTCCCCACTGAACAGTCAAAATGACCTGAAAAACCGCATTCTTGCCCCACCGGAAGGGGTTAGCCAACAGTACCTTCCAAAGTGCGTCGCACCTCCAAGACCGTGAGGACAGGTCAATGACAAAGAAACATCGCCCTGCCCTGGCGCCAATGTGCTTTCGTAAACTCAAAGAGGTTGAGCCAGAACTGGGCCAGGTCACGAGAGAGTTCTGGGCGACCGTTTGGGGGACGGAGCGGGCCTTGCCACCCAGGTACAAGTACCTGATCGCGCTTGGGATGGCGCTGGCGGCGGGCCGCGACCGCCAGGCGGCGCGTGAACTGATCAAAGCCTACGGCGCGGGCGCAACGCTGGACGAGTTGCGCGAGACGTTCATGCTCATCCCCTGGAATTTCGGCATCTCGTACTTTTGCTCAGAGGTCAGCACCGGCACACCGATGCGCGCCTTTGAGATAATCGTCGAGGCAGAAGAAGCGGGCATGGCGCGGGAAAAAGTCATCGAGCAGTTAAAGACGCGGCTGAAATCGCAGATCGGTTTTGAAGGCGAATGACGAGGAGAGGCCAGTGAGACAATACGTTATCGTAGGCAACGGCGTCACGGGCATAACGGCGGCGCAAGCAATTGTGCGGGCCGACCCGGCCGCCGAGGTACGCGTCTTCGGCGCGGAGCCCTATCCCTACTACCGCCGCCCGCGGCTATGGGAGTTCATCGCCGGTGAGATCGAGCAGGACGCGCTCTACTTTCGACCGCCGGAGTGGTACGCCAGGCGCGACATCCACCTGCACCTGGGGGTTCGAATCACATCACTTGACCCCGCTGCCCATCGCCTCACCCTTCGACCGGGCTCAGGGCAGGCCTTGGCCGACGGCTCGCACGTGGAATACGATCGCCTGTTGCTTGCCACAGGCGGTCGCCCCTTTGTGCCGCCTTTCGAGGGCACCGACAAGGAGGGCGTCTTCACTCTGCGCACGCTTGACGACGCGTTGGCGATGAAGACTTACGCCAGCGATGTTCGCAGCACAGCGGTCATCGGCGGGGGGCTGCTGGGGCTGGAAACGGCGCGGGCGCTGTGCACCGCTGGTCTGGAGGTGACGGTAATCGAGTTCATCCCCTACCTGTTGCCTCGCCAGTTGGACGCAGAGGGGGCGCAAGTTCTACAATCACTGCTGGAAACGATGGGATTGCACATACTGACCGGCGCAGCGACAGAGGCTATCCTGGGCGATGGGCGCGCTAAGGGCGTGCGGCTTAAGGACAGCCGCGTGGTGGATGGCGAACTGGTGCTCGTCTCCACCGGCATCCGCTCGCGGGTCGAACTGGCGCGGGAGGCCGGCCTGGAGGTGAACCGGGGCGTGGTTGTCAATGAGCAGTTGCAGACGAGTGTGGAAGATGTGTTTGCTGCAGGCGACGCCGCCGAATTCGAGGGGCGGGTCTACGGCATCATCCCCGCCGCCACCGAGCAGGCCCAGGTCGCGGCAGCGAACATGGTCGCGCCTGGCAGCGCCACCTACAGCGGCACCATACCCGCCAACACGCTCAAGATCGTCGGCGTGGACCTGACCTGCCTGGGCGAGGCGACGGCTACGGGCGACGAGTTCGTCGTCCTGCGCAAGGCGGACCCGGCGAGCGGCGTGTACCGGCGGCTGACGCTGCGCGACTGCAAGATCGTCGGCGCCATCCTGCTGGGCGACACGCAGAGCGTCCGGCCGGTGAAGCAGTTGATCACCACGGGACGTGACGTGTCGGCCTACAGCGAGCGGCTGCTGGACGATGACTTCGACTTGAAGTCGCTGCTACAGGTCAAGCCAAAGGCCTAACACCCCATAGATCACGTTTCGATAGGGCCAGAAGTTTGTGCGAAATTGGCTCAATTAGTTGAGCGAAGGAGGTGGCTTAGGGAAGGAATAAGGAAGCAACCCATCTGAGATCAGCAATCGGCCCAAAGCAATCGTTGGGCCTAGCGCCCGCACTCACCTATCGCGGGCGACCACAAGAGAGGAGGTAGCCAGAATGAGCGCGCAAGTAGGCAAAGAAGCGCCGGATTTCACCGCCATGGCGTATCATGAGGGTGCGGCTAAGGAGATCAAACTCTCCGATTACCGAGGCAAGTGGGTGATGCTCTGCTTCTACCCTGCTGATTTCACCTGCGTCTGACCGACGGAACTGTCGGCAGTTGCCGTCAAGTATCCCGAATTTCAGGAGTTGGGAGTGGAGGTGCTTTCGGTCAGCGTGGACAGCAACTACTCCCATAAAGTCTGGCAAGAGGTGGAACTGTCCAAGATGGTAGAGGGGGGCGTCCCCTATCCCATGCTCTCGGATCCCGGAGGCAAAATCGGCGCTCTATACGGAGTGTATGACGAGGAGAAGGGAGTAGATGTTCGTGGCCGCTTTCTGATCGATCCGGAGGGAGTGATCCAGGCCATGGAGATCCTAACCCCACCGGTAGGCCGCAACGTGGCAGAAGTTATACGCCAATTGAAGGCCTTCCAACACCACCAGGCCACCGGGGAACTAATGCCTTCCGGGTGGCAGCCAGGCAAGCCAATCCTGCCACCCGAGACTGAAACCCTCAAAATGGCTGGCAAGGTTTGGGAGATTTGGAAACCAGAAATGGCGTTTTGAGGCCGTCACACCTAAGCACCGGGTTTACCAGGACAGTCAGAAAGTTCTAACCAGGAAGCCTTTAGGCACAGAGCAAAACTTGCAGGTGCCCGATCTGCGGCGCGAAATGGGAGAAGTTCCGGCCGATCACGTGATACAGAGGGCAAGAAGCAGGAAGAGTGAATAAGGAGGCGATTATGGAATTGAAGGGCCAACGCATCGCTATTTTGGCCGAGGATATGTATCAGGAATTGGAGTTGTGGTATCCACTCCTACGCATGCACGAGGCCGGCGCCGAGGTGACCGTCATCGGCATGCCTGGCGTGCAAGCATACCACAGCAAACTGGGCTATCCGGTGGAAGTGGACGCCGCTGCCAACGCGGTCTCGGCGGGTGACTTCGACGCCATCATCGTGCCGGGCGGTTACGCGCCCGATCGGATGCGCCGCCACCAACCTATGCTTGACCTGGTGAGGGGCGTGTTCGAGCGTGGCGGCGTCGTGGCCGCCATCTGCCATGCCGGGTGGGTGCCCATCTCGGCTGGGCTGGTGAAAGGCAAACGGGTCACCTCCGTCCCGGCGATCAAAGATGACCTCATCAACGCCGGGGCGAAGTGGGTGGACCAGGAGGTGGTGCAGGATGGCAACCTGATCACCTCGCGAATGCCAAGCGACTTGCCCGCGTTCTGCCGCACGATCATCGCAGCGCTGAAGTGAGCGATGCACTACAACGGATAGTGAATAAAACGGAAAGAGAAGGCAAGTACCATGACACAACTGAGCGAACATATTCAGAGGGCAGACTGGAAGAAGGAGAAGCACGTGCCGGTCATCGAGTGTCCAGATGAGGTCAAGGCGGGCGAGGTCTTCGAGGTGAAGGTCGGCCTGGGGAAGGAGATTGCCCACCCCAATACCACCGAACACCACATCCGCTGGATTAGCCTCTACTTCCATCCAGAAGGTGACAAGTTCACCTACGATGTGGGCCACTTCGAGTTCAATGCCCACGGCGAGGCCGTCGCCGGTCCGAACCAGGGTCCCGTCTACACACATCACGCGGTGACCACGTCGCTGAAGATCAGCAAGCCCGGCATGCTGCACGCCCTGGCCTATTGCAACATCCACGGGCTGTGGGAGGGCAGCAAGGAGATCAGGTTGATTTAGAACAAATCAGGCTCCCACGCCCGGCACGTGGGGGCGTGGGAGCCACCCGCAGAAACACAAGGAGGTAAGAAAATGCCCGAGTTTCTCAACCCTTTCAGCGGCAAGTTGCCGGATCGCGAACTCACCAACGAAGAGTTGATCCGTGCCATCCGTCTGGATCTTGCCGCCGAGCACGAGGCAGTCCATCTCTACATGGCCCACGCCGAGGCCACCGACCATCCCCTGGCCAAGAAGGTGCTCATTGACATCGCCAATGAGGAGCGGGTTCACGCCGGTGAATTCGCCCGCCTGTTGCAAATCCTGACCGGGGACGAGGACAAATGGCTGGCGGAGGGCGCGGAGGAGGTGAACGAAATGGCCGCTGATGTCGGTGGCGCTGAGGCCCCGGCGGCCAGCGGGGAGGAGGCGACCATCGGGTCGCTCAAGGAGTGACATAGATCACTCCGATTGACAAAGAAGGAGGACGAACCATGACGAACAAGTATCTGGCTCGAGAGGACGCGCCCTTCGGATCAGAGACGTGGGGCGTGCTGGACGGGGCGATGACGGAGGCGGCCAAAAGCCAGCTTGTGGGCCGTCGCCTGTTGCACATCGAGGGGCCCTTCGGCCTGGGGCTGAAGGTGGTGCCCTTGCAGGACGTCGAGGTGGAATCAGGCCTGATCACCAGTCAAGTCATCCCCGTGTCGCTGATCCAGACGACGTTCACTCTCGGCAAGCGCGATCTGGCGAGCCACGAGCGCGACGGGGTGACGCTCGACACGACCGCCGTGATGAAGGCCGCCATCGAGTGCGCAGGCCTGGAGGATGGCCTGATCTTCAACGGGACCTCGGGCGTGCCCGGCCTGCTGACGGTGGACGGCTCTAACAGCCTGGGCCTCTCCGCCTGGGACGAGGTCGGTGTGGCCGCCGACGACATCATCAAGGCTATGACCACCCTCGATAGCGCCGGTTTCCACGGCCCGTACTGTCTGGCGCTGGCGCCCGACCGGTACAATCTCCTGTTCCGGCGCTACCCCAGGGGGAACTTCAGCGAGATGGAGCACGTGAAGACGATGATGACGGACGGCGTCTTCAAGGCGCCGAACCTCGAGAGCGGCGGGGTGCTGCTGGCATCCGGTCGCCAGTACGCCTCCATCGTGCTCGGGCAGGACATGTCCATCGGCTTCATCGGCCCTGTCGGGGATAAGTTGGAATTCTCGATCTCCGAAAGCCTGGCGCTGCTCATCCGTCAGCCCCAGGCCATCTGCGTGCTCGAGTAAGTCACCCCACGCGGTGACCACGTGGCTGAAGATTGACAAGCCCGGCACGCTGCACGCGCTGGCCCTGTGCAACATCCACGGGCTGTGGGAGAGCAGCAAAGAGATTGGTGTAAGTTAATTCCATAGATCAAGTCAAAAAAGGAGAAAATCATGGCTAAAGTAGCACGAGAAATGGTAGAAAGGGCAGGAGTGAACGTTGACCAACTGTTAGAACTGTTGGTCAAGAATGCAGCCGCCGAGCTCACCACCTATTACTACTACACAATTCTACGGGTGAACCTGATTGGACTAGGGGGGGAGGGCATCAAAGAAATCGCCGAGACGGCCCGCATCGAAGATCGCAATCACTTTGAAGCCCTGGTCCCTCGGATCTACGAACTTGGGGGCAAGCTCCCAGACGACATGAAGGAGTTCCATGATATGTCGGCCTGCCCGCCAGCCAGCTTGCCTGAAGATCCTACGGACATCCAGGCTATGCTGACGGTGCTGGTGGAAGCGGAGAGGTGCGCAGTGAGGGGATATACCCAGATCTGCAACATGACCGCTGGCAAGGATCATCGGACCTACGATTTATCCCTGGCGATCCTCAACGAGGAGGTGGAGCACGAATCGTGGTTCTCCGAGTTCCTGGGCGAGGGGCCGTCCGGCCACTTCCTGCGCCGCGGGGAGACCTCTCCCTTCGTATCCAAGTTCCTGAGGTAGACAGGGAACGTTTAGGAGTCCAAAGCACTTCCGCCGTAGTAGCACCGGCTCGCCGGAGGCTCTGCTACGCTCAAGCCTCCGGCTCAAAAGCCAAACCCCTTCGGGGCTAAGATGAGCCCGCAGTGCTTTGCTGGCTGAGCCCGGTGGTTTCACTATCGGGCGGGCTGGAGATGACCAGAGCCCAGGCGACGCTCCAAACATTCTGATAAGGTCAGAATAGGGCAAGGGGAGGCCCTGTGTCAGTAAGGGCCTCCCCTAAGCCATCGGTAGGTCTTGGAGATGCGAAGGTTTACGAAAAAGGAGCTTGCTCAATACAATGGCAAGGATGGGGCATCTGCCTTCATAGCCTACGAGGGCAAGGTATATGACGTATCTCGCAGCTTCTTGTGGCAGAATGGTCAGCATCAGGTTCTGCACACGTCTGGAGTGGATTTGACTGCCGATCTGGATCAAGCCCCCCACGGCGCAGATTTGTTAGAAGGATTTCCTGTGGTTGGAGTGCTGGAGCAAAACGAGGTTAGCGGAGTAGTGGATATCAGCAAGGGATTGCAAGCGCAACTGCTGGTCTATCAGAGAAACGAGATTACCGAGCATCACATCTACAAGAGATTGGCCGGAACGGTCAAAGCCCCTCAAAACAGGCAGATTCTGGAAAAGATTGCCGATGACGAACTCCGACACTATCGAGAGTGGCGAACCTACACGCAGCAGGATGTCAAACCCGACAAACTGATGGCCTGGAAGTATTACTTGATCAGTCGTATCTTCGGCTTCACCTTCGGGATCAAGCTTATGGAGATGGGTGAGGAAGACGCTCAGGACAATTATGAACAACTGCGAGAGACGATCCCGGAAGCTGATGATATTATTCGCGACGAGAATGAACACGAAGATGCTTTGATTCAACTCCTAGATGAAGAGCGGCTTCGTTACGTGGGTTCTATTGTATTAGGTCTGAATGATGCGCTGGTGGAGCTGACCGGCGCGCTGGCCGGACTCACGCTGGCGTTGCAAGATACAAAGCTGATCGGGCTGATCGGTTCGATCACGGGCATCGCCGCAGCCCTCTCGATGGGGGCGTCGGAATACCTCTCTACAAAGTCCGAAGGTACTGGCCAGAACCCGGTGAGGGCTTCAATCTATACTGGCGGCGCGTACATTGTGACTGTGCTCATTCTTATCCTGCCGTATCTGGTATTGGAGAACTTTTACGTTTGCCTGGGCTGTACGCTGACCGCTGCGGTTGCGATTATTGCCTTCTTCAACTATTATATCTCTGTTGCCAAAGGCGTGCCGTTCAAAAAGCGGTTCCTCGAAATGACCGGGTTGAGTCTCGGTGTGGCCGCGTTGAGTTTCCTGGTTGGCTTTATCATGCGCTTCTTTCTGGGGGTTGACGTCTGAATCTGAAAATGTCAATCGCAAAGCCAGAAGGTAAAAGGAGTCGAAAAGTGATCGAGAAACAACCGTTCGGCCGTACAGGCCATAAAAGCACACGCACCCTATTTGGAGCGGCCAGCCTCGGCCAGGTGACCCAGGCCGAGGCCGACCGCACGTTGGAGGTGCTACTGGAATATAGCGTCAATCACATAGACACAGCCGCCTCGTACGGCGAAGCTGAGCTGCGTATTGGGCCATGGATGGAGCGATACCGTCAGAGGTTCTTCCTGGCCACCAAGACGGAACAACGCACGTGTCAGGGAGCCTGGGACGAACTGCGCTGTTCGTTGGAGCGGCTACGCGTTGATTACGTGGATCTCTGGCAGATGCACGTCCTGGTGGATCCGGAGGACTGGGAGACGGCGATGGGGCCAGGCGGGGCGCTGGAGGCGTTCATTGAGGCCCGTGAGCAAGGACTGGTGCGCTTCCTGGGCGTGACGGGCCACGGTTTAACTGTCGCTGCTATGCATAAGCGCAGCCTGGAGCGTTTTGACTTTGACTCGGTGCTATTGCCCTACAGCTATCTACTGATGCAGAATCCTCAGTACGCCGCCGATTTCGAGGCGCTTATAGCCATCTGTCAGGAGCGGAATGTGGCGGTGCAGACCATCAAGTCCATTGTCCGCAGACCGTGGGGTGATAAGCCACAGACCCGCAACACCTGGTACGAACCACTCGAGGGTCAAGCCGATGTTGACAGGGCAGTACATTGGGTGCTGGGCCGACCGGGCATTTTCTTGAACACAGTGGGTGACATCCATCTGCTCCCCAAAGTGTTGGGCGCCGCCAGCCGCTTCCAATCAGCCCCGCCCGAAGAAGCGATGGAAGAGATGGTAACGAAACTGGAAATGGCGCCGCTTTTTGTCTAGGTCATTATTGCCCCAGGATTGTGAATAACATTCAGAATGTTGAGCCGCTTTTGTTCATCGTTCATTGTCTCATTGTTCATTGGAACGAAGTTCCCTAGGTCATTATTGCCCCAGGATT
>Ga0307430_1000061_pt1 | contig 94790 bp, 89 predicted proteins | sample SalMarWE160130MG_FD_202159 | JGI IMG/M metagenome (GOLD analysis project Ga0307430, IMG submission 202159) | Salt marsh sediment microbial communities from the Plum Island Ecosystem LTER, Massachusetts, United States - WE1603-130 | ecosystem: Environmental > Aquatic > Marine > Intertidal zone >... | reverse complement strand
GCAAGAATTGAAAGCAAAAGCCTATACGTTTCGCAATCACGTTGTTGTTCAACCTGCATATTACTCGCCCCATACAATTATCGGGAGAAGACTGCTGGCTCATGAGTTGACGCACGTATTACAACAAAATAATGAGGCGAATGCAAGACAAAGAAGGACTAGCACCTCTTTTACGCGCTTACCGGAGCCAGTCATTCAATTGGCACCGAAAGGTGGTTGGGACGAAAAGTCGGCGCGTCGGGCATGCAAAGGTCAAATTGCTAAATGGCGAGCCGCAAAATACAACTTCGCCGCAAATCTACTACAATACTTCCTTAGCAAGCGAGGACTGAAGGACTATTCACACACAAGTGCCGATCTTGCTGAAATAAAGAAATATGCGGCCCTAAAAATCTGCGACAGGATCGGCGATGTCGTAAATCAGAAGGTGTATCGCTGTCCTTATAATAACTGCTATTTAGTCTTCAAGCATGGGCCGGGCGTTGTAAATGTGATCATATTCCATCCGGGTAAGGGTTCGAGCAAACCATCCAACATCCGGTGGTGGTACGTATTTAGTAACAAGAACATGCTGTATGCCTATGGAGGCGCGGATCTGAATGTTAAGGGTCAGGCAACCATTAAAGAAAAGACCACGTGGTATATATTCAAGAAAAGAACTTGGAAAGGTACGTTCGACGTCGCGTTAGGGGATAAATATACATATGATTCAACATCATCGGCTAAGACATGGTTGTCGTCAGTTTTTAGCAATGCCTACGAGGCAGCGCTTTGGTTGGAGAGAAGCCGTCATGGATATAAAAGTTTCTATCACAACGCCAAGTTTAATCTGACGTGCTCGCGGTAGAGACGTATCCTCTGAGCGATGTGGTTAATATCGTTTTGCTTTTCATGTTCTTTCCCAATATGATGGAATAGGCTGAGAATCGTGGGGGCATACCATGCGAGCGATGTGCAGGAAACCGGACGCGGTCACGGATCAATGCAGGATCAAATCACCACAGCCTGCTTCGCATCGACAACCACCTCAAAATATCTTTTTTAAACCAGTAGATACTCTGCAGCGTTCACCCACCTGCGGCGGCGGCTGCCCGCGCTGCACGCCGATACAGGCCAAACTTAAAATCGACCAGCCGGGCGACAAGTACGAGCAGGAAGCTGACCGGGTAGCCGATCTGGTGATGCGCTCGCATGAACCCACAATCCACCCCAAACACCAGATCACTCCCCTGGTTCAGCGGCAGGCGGAATCCAGCGGTGTCGCCAGAGGCGACCTCGGTTTGAAAGGTACAGGTCAACCTCTACCGGCTGCCACGCGGGATCACTTTGAAGCGCACTTCGGGCAAAATTTTGGGGCAGTGCGGGTTCATTCGGATGCCAGCGGAGCCGATGCAGCTCGAAAGCTGAATGCGCGTGCCTTTACCCTTGGAAGGCAGGTTGTTTTTGGGGCGGGAGAATACACGCCAGCGACCAGGGAAGGTAAGCGTCTGCTGGCCCACGAACTGGTGCACGTCGTCCAGCAAGGTGGGCCACGACCACAGCACCTGCAGAGGCAGCCAATTCCGGGGAGTACCGATGTTGAGGACCTCCCGTCACCAGATTTGGGGGTTCCAGGGGTCGAGTCAGCTCCACCAGCCAGTGGGTGCACGTGGCCCGACCTGGGACCGTCGTCGGATCGGTTGGATCTGGAGTTCGCCGTCAATCGATCCACTCTGATAGCGGCGCAACAGGATCAGGTCGGTCAGTTCGTGGACGACTGGGAAGCGAGGGGCTCCAACGAGGAGATCGAGGTCGATGGTTACGCCAGTACCGACGGACCGGATGACTACAACCTCCGTTTGTCGCGTCATCGTGCCCAGTCCGTGCGGGCAGAGCTGGTCGATCGCGGTGTGCCGGGAGACATGGTTGATACGACGGCCCATGGCGAGACCACCGCCTTTTGCTCCCCCAAGGCCAACCGACGCGCGGTAATACGGAGCCTGCCGAGTGATCCGGTACCCGTCATTGTGCCGGGTCTCTACGGAATTCCTCCGGGACTCACCGACGCATTCTGTCGAGGCATCTTCGGGGGTGTGAGCCTCTCCGTCGACGATGTCAGGGTCAACGGTGTCAATCCTGGCGCCGAGCTGAACCTGCGGGTCACTTCTCGCCCCTATCTGCATTTGCATGCCAGAGACGACGTTACGTATGAGCCCCGGGTGACGCTGCACGTTTCGGCCTTCGCGTCCCTGTACTCCGGCATGAGCGCCAGCGACTTCGAAGCCGGGATCATCCAGAATGTCTTGCAGGTCACCCGCGAGTTCACCTATGAGAACGGAGTCGTAGTGCGCAGGCAGACGCTTCCCCCGCCGCCGATAAACGACGGTGACAGAATCGGCGGGTTTCCATTTATTAGCATGTTCCCGCCAAACGTCATTCGATTCAAGGAGAGCGGCGACTCGGCTCGTCCGAGACTGATGGACACCCCGAACGACTTCGCTCACCTCGTGTTAAGCGACGAACCGGCTTGCTTCCCCGGTGGTGGGGTAATCGAACAGTCGCCGCTGGCCCACATGAAGGTCAACGACCTGTTCCGCACCTGGGTGGCCGTGCACCATCGACCATCAGGTTGTATGCTGGCGGTCCATCACATCGATTGGCAACCGGATTGGTCGGTACGTGTGGGCGCAGGTCAGACACCGGTCTATGAGCGCAATGTCACAAACGTGCTCGAACCGGACGGAGACGGCAGCCCGAAGTTCCTGACTGGTTGGCCGGTGGCCAACGAATCGGACTATAAGTCATGCTCGGCCGGGTCCGGGATCGTGGCGGTGGACGATGACTTGGAGCACTTCAGGCGGGGAAGCCGTCGGCGTAAGCGTTCATAACAACGGAGTTGGGGACAAGGCGAGTCGAGATTTATCATCTGAGCGTTGTTGTCCCTTTCGTTTTGCTTTTCATCTATTTTCCATGTATGATGAATTTTATTGAGAATCGTGGGGGAATACCTTGCGTGTAATAAATAAGAAGCCGTACGCAGTCAACGATCAACGCAGGAAGAAATCACCACATCCTTCTTCGTATCGACATCCACTTCCAAGTAGTTTAACGGCATCATCAGCGACTCTGCAACGCTCGCCAACTTGCACCTGCGGTGGCGGCTGCCCGCGCTGCGCGTCCGTGCAGACCAAGTTAAAGATCGGAAAGCCCGGCGACAGGTACGAGCAGGAGGCCGATCGTATCGCCGATCAGGTGATGCGTATGCCGCATACGCCTGTGAGGCCGGCGCGTACGCGTGTGATGGAGGACGTGTTGCGCACAAAGCGCCCGGACGGAGCATCTCAACCAGCGGTCGCATTGCAGGCGCAGTTCCATGGCACCCGATGCCCCGGCAGCTCGCTTTCGCAAACGACGCGAGATTTCTTCGAGCCGCGCCTGGGACACGATTTCAGTGACGTGAAGGTACACACTTGCGATGATGCGGTGCAGATGGCGAGCTCGTTGAACGCTAAAGCGTTTACACTTGGGAACAACATATACTTCAATCGAGAAAGCTACAATCCTCATTCATCCGAAGGAAAAAACCTGCTGGCGCACGAGTTGACGCACGTAGTACAGCAGCGTGCCAACGTGATCGCCAAGGATGAGATCCGCAGACGGATCTACGTCAATCCGCCCGGGCGGGGTGATGAAATCGCCGGCTATTTGAATTATCTGTGTAAGGCAGGTAATTTCTCGGCCACCAAAGGCGTTATTACAGGGAATTGTACGCCAGGAGCCGGTAAAGATTCCCCCAGTTGTGATTGCGTCTGTGATACGGTGAGTGATCAAAGTCGGCTTTACAGCATTCAGGTGGTTTCGATGACGAACCAACCTCGGTTCCAGAATCTTTACGGTTGTCGGAACCTGGTCAAACGCGTTCCATATCCAAATGTGAGTCCGCAAACCTACGGACCTGCCGGCAAAGCGAGTATCAAATACATCATCATGCCCACGGCATCGGGTAATACGATCCGTTTCGGTGCATTCCAATTATCCGGTGAACCTTTCTACTATGAAAATTGGAGGATCTTGGCACATGAGTTGTGTGGTCATGCCAAAGATGGATTTCCCAATGGTGGACCCACTGGCAATCGACCCGGTCACGATGATACGATCAAGGTTGAAAATCAAATCGCATCCGAACATGGGCACGTAGCTCGCGGTTTGTATGGAGATCCTCGCCAGGGTGAGTCGTTCCATTATCCGATTGATGATTCGGCCTACAAAGACGCGCCTGGATTGTGCGATCCGCGTAATGACATCAATCGGGTCTTCTTCAGGCAGAGGGATGGCAAGCATTACGAACAACCCTATCCATATCCGCTGCCAGAACATCAGGAATGTACCCTGGATCATTTCCGCTTCGATCGGTCTGATTTGACGACAGAGCAACGGGTAAAACTGCGTAACATCGCAGTTCACACCAAGGCGCTTCGAAGTGAAAGCCAATGGAATGGTGGTTGGGTGTTCTCCACCGGCCACACGGACGCTCCTGGTATTGAGGAGTACAACTACAACCTGGGCATGCGACGAGCGAACAGGGTGCGTTATGGCTTGAATTATTATTGCGTTCCGTATGGAGAAATCACATCCATCAGTAAGGGTGAAAAGGAGTTGAAAAATCCAACATTAGGTCCTGATCCGGAGAATCGTCGTGTGGTGACGGATTACTTGATGTATGGGTAGATCGTTTGTTTGGCACATATTTCCTATATCATAGAGTTGATTGGGACGCGTGGGGGAACGCTATGCGAATGAAATTCCGAGAGCCGCGCCAAAAATCCATTGCTGAAAAAGGCGGGAATCGTTCAAGCCCTCAAACATTTTCCTCGAAACATCGAAGTATGATATCTTCAGTTCCTTTGGGGGATGTTCAACGCTCATCTATCTGCACCTGCGGCGGTGGATGCCCGCGCTGCGCGCCCGTACAAGCCAAACCGGACACCGATCTAAATCCCCGTGGCCGTTCTGTCGTCGACCAAAAATGTACCGGGCGTGATGTGTACCACGCCGCCGGAATTGGAGGTGAGAGTCTCGGCGATTATAGGACTCCTAGATGCCTTTGGGATCACCAAAATACTGTTGAAAGGGATCACGTTTTCCCGATGGTATGGATTAAACCAGAGGAAGGGTCTTATCGATAGGGGCGAGCGATTTATAAAAGAGTTGACCCCAAAAAGCACCAAGGGGGGTCTGGCGATCAAGGAGTGGGGGTGACCCATGAAGAAAAGCCCAGATGGATGCATGATCCTACAAAGTCAGCACCTGGAAAAGTATGGATAGAGCCCGGGACAGGAAAGGCTACCGTAACACGAACCTATACAGGTGTGTTAATTGGTGCCAATTTAGACTGGTATATAACTGAATTAGCGGCTATTCGGATCGATAAACATGAGGAACTTCATGTTGAGGCAAGTCGCAAAGCGCACCATCAACATATCCGGCCTCTAGAGGAACGAGTAGCTCAACGTACGGGCAAGGAGAATGCTGAAAGCGCCAAAAACAGGATCGCTGCGATGTATGCCATCAAGCAATTCCTGAATTGGGAAGGAGCAATAAAAGAATTCAAATTGGAAGATAAAGTACAAAACAGTCCAGGAGGGATGGTGGATCAGGAAGACCACGCGTCAGATGATTACCCGGTTGACGATGGACCTAAAAAGGTCAATGGGGTGTCATATAATCACTACGTTCGTCTTCCCAGTGAGAAAAGCCCATCTTGAGTGCAAGCAACTAATTGGATATTGTGATTATTGGCAAATACCAACTCGGCTAGTTGTGGATTTATTAGAAAGAGGACAATAACTGTAATTTATTTCCTAAATCGGGCCAATGAGCTCCATGTAGGATAACTCATGCGCTCACTTTCTAGAAAGTCTCATGCGGTCTCAATGAAAGAAAGGTATGATCAGGGGAATATTTCCTCAGTTCAAAACCATACTCATATTGATTCTCAAACGTCTTCGAGGATAGTCCACCGTTTGCCCATTTGTACCTGTGCTGGGGGCTGCCCGCGCTGCGTGCCGTTGCAAACCAAACTCAAGATCAACACGCCCGGTGATCGATATGAATAGGAAGCCGATCGCATCGCCGACCATTCTCTGGAGACCTTCGACAAAGCTCAGGGTTAACGCCCCGAGATTCAATCGGATTTAACTGGGTTTGGTGGTTGATCGGAGATGAGGGCAGTCTGCTCTCTGGAAGAAGGCCAGGGTCTTCGAAAACTCAAAGCCGTTGGACAGGGATCGGGATAACAATATTAAAAAGGTTCCTTGCTCTCTTTGCAATAGGTATTCTCCTTAACATACTCGGAAGCTTCTTGCCTTGGAAATGTGGGGGCGATCTTATATGGCGTTGTGAAAAAGGTATCCATATCTACGCTCACTGGAGTAAATATAACCAGGGGTTTCCATTGTTTTGTGATCATGGTGGTGCGCTCATTATTCTATTGAGTTTACTCATCCTGATGGTGAGATTTCGTCGTTTCGCATTCATCAAACACCCGGAGAAATGGTCTTTCGTCTCAGCGGTTTTGCTGCTTATGCTATGTGTATATCAGATCGTTGACTTCATACGATTAAGAATTGAATGGGGGGATATTATAGGTGCCCCTACAACGTTTATCGGTCTATGGTTCGTATGTCTTGGCTCGGTTTTATTGTTTGTGGCGTCGTTATGGTGTTATAAAGCAGACGCTGGCTAGCCATTCGCTGGAGTCCATCGACAAAGCTCAGGATAAAAACCCTCGAGATTCCGCCGGATTTGCCCGATGCGGGCTGTTCCTTGGAAGAACACCTCGATCTCGAACCAAAACATCAGCCCTCCGACACCGAGTAGCCGTTGTGCGGCTTTCGCTGCCAGTGATTCTTTGCTATATATTCGAATCAGGAGGTCACGATGAAAACGAAAGTAGCGTATCGGTTATTCTTTATCCCAATTAGTCTCCTTTTAATATTGGCTGCCTGTGGGGAAAAAAAGCCATCAGTGACCGGAACGGTTACACAATGGGCGGACGATACACAAGTTGCGAACAGGCAATTAGCGCTCTGTAAAGCTGTTAGCGAAAGTACAACACCGTGGATGGATTGTGTACTCGAAACGTCAATCAGTAGTACCGATTCGGATGGCCATTTCGAATTCTATGATCTCGAGCCAGGGGTATACTATATTTTCTACGAATCGGGATTGGGTGATTTCGATGAGGCGATGGATTATTGGGGTGGCCGTACGTTCAGTTGGCTCGATGATGATTGGAACGATGAATATTGGAATGAATTTGTGGGCTTTTCTGGCGGATGGGTTGAACTTCATGTCCCTGAAGGCATGCCCGAAGAGTTAATCACGAATTCCGAGTTTAGAAATGCATATCTACAGTATTTCCTTCTCTACCCACCGTCCCCTTTCTTTGTCGCTTTTGATGTGGAAAAATCGTTTGACATGCAGGGATTCTTTGAATCGCACATAATTGTAGAGGTCGTTGAAGGGGAGACAACAGACATCAATATCTACGCGATCGAATAAATGAAACCAATGTCGGGGAATGGGTTTACGAACGCAGCATGATAAGCGCTGCGCCGCCTCAGAAGCAGCCGTTTTTGATGGTCTCATCCTGGTATAAAATCGAAGACGGCGCGGCCATGCGTGTAAACTCATAAGGAAGGCTACTGCAATGAACCCAGTGGCGAATCGGCCAGTGCAGTGGGGGAACGATTCGTTGGCGAAACCGCGAATGAGATTTGATGTTTAAGATGAAGGATCTCAGCGATGGAGGCGCCACGAGATTCAGCCGGATTTGCCAGGAGTTGGAATATGATCGAAAATGCTGGCGAGCATATTCGCTACCTATCAGCCGGCAAGTCAAAGGAAGGAGCATCAGGCATGAACTGGAAATACCTCGTTTCCTGGATCCCAGGTATCCCTATAGCAATACTCAATGGGATTCTTCGTAATTCGATCTACAGGGAGTTCCTCAGTGAACTGCACGCCCATCAGCTATCCACCGTAAGCTTCATTGTGTTCTTTGGGATCTATGTTTGGTTCATTCTCAAATGGCTGAAGCTTTCCTCGGCGCAGGAAGCCTTTCGGCTTGGTTTGATCTGGCTTGTCCTCACCGTCGCCTTTGAATTCCTGTTTGGTCATTTCGTGATGGGCAATTCTTGGGTAAGTTTGTTCCATGACTACAACCTTCTCGCTGGTCGTGTTTGGGTCCTCGTGCTGATATGGATCGCCGCAGCTCCGAGCATCTTCTTTCGAATGCAGAGCGGGCGTCTACGCTCGTCGGTCTAGCCCTTCACTGAAGCCCTGGCAGTACACCAGGACTTCGGAGTTCAAAGCCGTTGGACGCGTCGATCATTCTATGCAATCTTCCAATCGAGGTGAGCTAAGTTTCATGTCTAAAAGAACCTTGTTAATCATAGCGGCTCTCGTGCTGTTGATAGTGATAGCCATCGCTCTTTGGGTTGCTTTCAGCGGAGAGTACGCAGCCTGGTCTCAGGGGCCGATTGTTCGTTCTTTATGGAGCTACGTCCGCACGCTGCAAGATGTGAATCGCATCGAGGTGTTTTATCGACCAGGCCGTGAGTGGATTGACGAACCTGATCGTAACCCTCAATATGAAGAGACAACACTAATCATCACAGAACAGACATGGGGAAACAGAATCCAACAAGTTGTTTCTCATGAAACGGAAACCGCAACAGCGTACCAAATCCGATGGACATCGTTTCCGGAACAAAGATTTTCCGGACAAATAACTGGAACCCTGGAAGAATTCCATAATCTTCGCCCTGCACAGAACGGGAGATTTGAGTCTCACGAAGAATATAGCTCTCCGACAGCGCTAAGTTGTTGCCCCGCCCTTCCTGAGGTCGATATAGCATTAAACGGGAGTTGGATATGCACTCGATAGATAAGGACATGAAAGCGTTTAAGGAGCAGCTTGAGGACGGATCGCTGCAGCGAGCGTACGGGGCACTGCTTGCCTACATGATGGGGCTGCGATCGCATTTCAAGAACAGCAGCGTTGGTTTTCCCGTGTCCGGTCTCTACCAGGGGTACATGGACATGACCTACTTCGCACTCTTCCCGCCTGCGCTCAAAGAACGCAAACTGAAGATCGCCATTGTCTTTAATTACGACGCATTTCGGTTTGAAGCTTGGCTCTCGGGAGGTAACCGCAAGGTCCAGCAGCAGTACTGGGAGCTGTTCAAAGACGGCCAGTGGCCGCCGTATCGTGTGGTCGCGCAGGCCAAAGGTATCGACTCGATTCTGGAATGCGACCTGGCCACAGAATTCGACCTGGATGCCCCGGATGCTTTGACTGCCTCTATCGAAAAAGCCACGCTCGCCTTTATCGACGACGTCGAGCGATTCCTCGAGGAACACGACACACTTGAATAAGCTGGGATGCTTGACAGATGAATACATTGAACCAGGTTAACGATAATCTGGTGCTTGTCCCTCAATTCGACAACACAGCCGCGGGAGCGTTGGGGGTCTCTCCTGCGGCTGGTATTAATAGAAGGTAGAAAAATCCTTCACAAGTTGTAAAAGGTGTTTGTGGAGGTCGAATGGAGACCGCAAGATATCGTGTACGCAATCGGTTTCGACCGATGGCGTTCAGGGCAGCGGCGAATCCAATTCGCCCACGATCTCGGCTGATGGCAGTCTCATCTTATTCCGCTCGCCTGCCGGGGAGCTGACGCCCGGTGATACGCGCAATTGGGATGTCTTCCTCCACGATGTTGATGCCGGAACGACGGTCCGCATCTCGGTCGCTCCAGCCGGTGTGGAAGCGGACGACAGCTCCTACAGCCCGCAGATCTCCGTCGACGGGCGCTACGTCGTCTTCGCCTCCATGGCCGGCAACCTGGTGGCGGGTGATACCAACGGTGTGATGGACGTCTTTCTGCACGACCTCGAAACCGGGATCACGACCCGCTTCACGGAGCTGGCCGGAGTTTCCCAGGGGGACGGTGCCTCCGCTAACCCGGCCGTCTCTGCCGCCGGTGATGTGTTGGCCTTCCAGTCCTCGGCGGCGAACCTGGTCGCCGGCGACCTGAATGGGAAGGGCGACGTCTTCCTGGTGAGCCGCCTGGCTCCGACATACGATCCCGACATCCCCTAGTCTGTGACCATAAAGGCGCAGAACGGGAGCTATCCTGACGCCGGTCTCATGGTGTGGGCTATGGGCGGCGCCACCTACACCGACTACTCCGGGACGACCGATGCCCAGGGCCAAGTCATCATCCTTTTACCACCCGGAGAATATCGATTCAGATGCGGTGTCGGCGGCCAGCAATACTGGAGTGGCACGGCGAATTACTGCGATGTTCCGGGATGCACGGATGCGGTGATTGCGATTCCATAGTCAGGGCGCTTGAATCGTCCGCTGATTCATCATTCGTAAGGGATGGTTTAAGTGTTGGTTGTAAAACCACGGACACGGATTTCGCGTCTGTGGTTTTTCATGACGCATCCTGATCCGACCGGTATCTCGTCACATTCATATTCTTCATCGTTCTGCATCTGCCCGCTTCGTTTTTCATGGGGAATCTGATCGAAAACCTGACCAAGCCGAATGGGTTACGCTGTCGATCTTAATGGTCGGTTTGTCATTTTGGTTTGCGGTTATCGGGAGAAGGATCAATCCACCTTCCAATCTGATAGAATAGCCGCAATCTCCGCAACTTTAATCGTTACCATCCGTATTGTATAAGGAGTACAACGATGTCCTGTCATCCACTCGTTACCCAGCTGCGTTTCACTCGCGCCGAGTTCCTGCGCTGCCTGGAGCCCATCTCCGAGGAAGATGCGCTCATACGCATCGATTCGATGAACTGCCTCAGCTGGACGATCGGGCATCTGGCCAACCAAGAGCATCGCTACTGGGTAGAGACCGCCCAGGGGAAGACGTTGTTCCCGGATCTCAACGATCGGGTCGGGTACGGCAAACCGGCCAGTACACCACCGTTGCAGGAGATGTGGGAAGTCTGGCGCACGGTGATGGCGGAAGCGGACAAGTATCTTGACACGGTCACATCGGAAGAACTGGAGCGTCACTTCCAATACGAGGGAAGGGATTATCCTGAAAGCGTCGGCACGCTGTTGCTGCGCAACATCTACCATTACTGGATGCACGCTGGTGAGGCGCGCACGATCCGGGAGATACTGGGGCACACCGATTTGCCGGAATACGTGGGCGATATGTCCCATGCGGCGTATCGACCCGAGAGTATGTAAGGATCAATTCAATCGAAGGAGTGGATCATGCCAACACAAAACGAACAGCGAACGCTGGAAGCGATCGAGCGGCAACTCGAGAATATGGTTGCCGGGAAGAAGGATCTCCAACATGCGCTATGTTTGATCCATTCCGACAAACACAACCTGCATTGGAAATACGCCGCAGGGACGACAGGGCCAGAGAATGAGTCTATCCATGCCGATCGCGCTTACCACATCGCCAGCATTGGAAAGACGTTTACCTCGGTGCTTGTCGCCAGGCTGCGCGAGCGCGGCGCGCTGCAGTACGACGATCCGATCGCAAAATATCTCTCGCCGGAGATGCTGCGCGGGTTGTTTGTTTACAAAGGAGTCGATTACGCCGATCAAGTTCTGGTGAGGCAGCTCTTGAACCACACCTCCGGCGTCGCCGATTACTACGAAGACAAACCCTTGCAGGGAAAGCCGATGAAGGTTCTGGCGGTCGAGGAACCGGATCGGTTTTGGACGGCGGACGATCTCATTTCTTATTCCCGCAACAATCAGAGAGCCGTTTCGGCGCCCGGAAAGCGGTTTCATTATTCGGACACGGGATACGGCTTGCTGGGAATGATCGTTGAAAAGGTGAGCGATCGTCCCTTTCATGAGAGCCTGCATGCTGAGGTTTTCGATCCATTGGGCATGGAACACAGCTGCTTTCATTTACGCAGTGAGCCGAAGAATCGCAGCGGCTACCCGATGGCGGATGTTTATCTGGGAGTGCACGAAGTATCGAGCTTTCAAAGTTTCAGCATCGATTGGGCTGGGGGCGGGATCGTCTCAACGATGGAAGATCTACTCCGCTTTCACCAGGCTTTGGTCAAGAACACTTTGATTTCCAGGGAAACGCTCGACCGCTGCATGCAAGATGTGGGTCGATTTGGGTTTGGCATGGATTATGGGTATGGCATTTTGCATTTGAAGGTTAGCACGCTGGGGCTCGTTATGCCGAAGGCGTTGAATATGTGGGGCAATTTCGGCTCGCTCGGGACATACATGTTTTACAATCCGGTCCACAATATTTACATCATCGGCGCCTTCAACCATTCCAATTACGTCGTGAAACAGGTTCAATTCATGATCAACGTGATCCGCAAATTGCATAAACACTATCGCTCGTAGATTCGATGGATCAGCGGGTACTTGCCCGCCTTCTCATCAGCAGTATTTTGGTGCAAGAGGAATTCGTCATCCCTAAGATGTTTCCTGTTTGATTTTTGGGGCGTATTTTACGCACAACTTAGGTGTTATTAAATACGATACCAAAGGGAGGCATATGGGGATGAAGATCAAGCTGACATTGTTTTTCCTGCTCTTAATCATGCTGCTGGCGGCTTGTTCCGGAGGGGGATTTCCGTTCGATTTGTTCGTCACGGCAACGCCGACGGCGTCGAATACGCCCGTTCCGACGTCAACGATCACACAGACGAGCACGCGCACTGCAACCCTTACACCTACGATAACATTGACCCCAACCATCACCAGAACGCCAACGGTGACCTTCACAGCGTCCATCACACCCACGCCCACGATAACGGTCACGCCGCTGCCAGTGCAGTTGGGCAGCCGCCTGAAAAGTCCCTTCGGTTATTCTTTCCGCTACCCAAAGGACTATATCATCAACCCCTTTGAAGAGCTCGACGGCATCTATTCGTTTTATGCTCCCGATCCCGAAATCATTACAAGCCTGATTATATTAAGCTATGAATATCCTTCGGAGACGAGCCTGGACCAGGCACTTGATAAAGCTTTAAAGCAAACACCCCAAGGCGCTGTTTATGAAGAATCAGTGCCGCTGACGATCGGCGGCGTGGAGGGTCTCAGTGTCGCCTGGTCGCCGGATGTCGGTACTTCACAGTCAGGAGGTCGAATTGCCGTCATACCACAAGAAGGGAACCGCTTCTTTAAGCTGTCAATAGAATGCTCAGGGTCTTATTTTTGGGGAAGCGAAGCATCGGCGGTTTTCCTGGCGGTTGCGGATTCGATCACTTTCTTCAAGCCCGAGGTCACCTCTTGTGAATGGGCGGAGGACGAAACCTACGGCTTGACGCCTGAGAACCCCATCCGCATCGGCGGCGGTGGAGCAGGCTGGAAACGCATCGAAGATTATCTTGACGGGATAAGCGGACCGGGAGGCCGGGAACCACTGCGTTTCCAGCAGGTCGGTTCCGTATTTGTGGAAGGAATAACGCTGGATGTTTACCTGGTACGCTACGAGACTGAGGTGGGTACATTTGGTCCGTATACGATTCTCTTCTTCGACCGTTCAACCTATGAGCGGCCTAAAGCGCCAGCCGGGTACACATGCATGGGCGAGTATTTCCCCTTCGGTGAACTCTGAGAGATCGAGAAACGCTCTTTTACGATTTTGGTGCTGTTGAGGGCTTTCCGTGAGGGATCGGAAGGCAAGTTCGTAGGATGTCCATAGATGAAGCCCTCAACAAAACAGAACGATCTGGTTCGCAATCGTCGATCGTTATCCGGCGGGTGTTCTATTCAAGCGTACGCCCACCCAGATATACCAGACCGGCGCGCAGACAGCCCCAACTCCTGCCGCGATTTGATCCAGTAGCTCAGATTGGATAATGGCCGCGATCACCGCCACACCCAGGAAAATGGCCATGCCAATTCCCATGACGGCATGAAGCTTGGGAAGCTTCCCGGCTTGTAAAGCCAGTAAATTGACCACCAGCAACCACGCTCCGACGCCGCCGAGAACGAGTACGTTGAACGGATCGAGCTGCGGGAGACCGATTGCAGCGATAGCGGCTTTCGTGGCGCTGTCGCCGTTGACGTAAGCCTGCGCTAAACCCGGCGCGCGTCCAAGCATAGTCAGAAAGCTGACTGCAGAGACGGCCGATCCTGCCAACCCCAATCCGTTAGCGGCCTGGACCAATCTTGGATACTCCGTTTGGACCAGCGCGCCGACGGAAGGGATCACACCGAAGGCCAATACGGCGATCGATGCCATCACGATCCAAAGCACGTTCATCGTTATGGGGTTTTCTGCATAGTTTTCGAAGAATTGTCCGGGATCGTAGCGCTGCCCGCTAGGTACGGCGATCACGTACAGGATGATGAAAACATATAGCACTCCCGTCATGATGGCACAGATGCTGCCCAATCGATCCTTTTGGGTTGAGGAATTCATGCGACACCTCGTTCCTTTCCCGACTCGGCTGTACGCCACAGGCGCGAGCCCAACCAGATGAACCAGGCCGGGTAGAAGAACGCGCCCCCGCCGGAGGCGATCAGGTTGAGCGGTTCATACTCCAGCAGCGCACCGAATACAGTCGCCCAGGCGCAAATTCCAGCCAGGATGCCGATGATGCCCTGTAGCCTGGGAAGCCGCTGTCCGCGGATCGCCAGGATGTTCATCACGATCAACCACGTACCGGTGCCGCCGAACATGAACCAGCCATCGGGATCGATCTCGGGCAAACCATAGGCCAGGATCGCGGTGCGAGTCACCTCACTGCCTTCGACGAAGCGCGCAGCCAGTCCAGGAGTCGTGCGAGTCAATGTGATGGCCCATATGCCGAGCACGGTATATCCGACAATGCCGTAGAGTGTTGCCGCACGCGCCCAATCGCGATGAACGTCTGTCACCATGTCGCTGACAATGGGGATGACGGCATAGGAAAGTATCGCCGACACGACGAAAACAATCCAGGCGATGGAGAGGGCCAACGGACTCTCGGAAAAATAGCGGAAGAATTCACCCGCGTCGTAGCGTGAACCTGCGGGTGTGGCCAGAACGTATACTACAAGGACGATGTTTAAAACCCCAATCAGGATCGCCGCAACCCCTCCCAGTTTGCTGCCTTTTTTGATTTGTGATTTTGTGTGATCCATGTTGCACTCCAAAATGGTTATGATTGCCAAGCGTTGAGTAACCCTGAGATCTGATAACAATAACCCTGGCTACGTTAGGCCGTTGCTGTAGACCGTGTGCGCCCTTATGAATTTGTTGGGTGGGAGTGATTGCTAACAACCATCTCTGGATGTGGGTCTGAAATTGCGAGCTTGGAAGAATAACGCTATATTCCCCTTTGTAGTCCTCACACAATCCAATAGTATGGATTTATAAAATTGGAAGGAGATTTGTCATGCGAAAGGTCTCTCGAATACTCCCGTTTCTCTCATTGATCTTTATCCTATTGGCTTTGACATGTTGCGATTCGGGACCAAAAGGGGATTCGGAACACGATGCCGGCGAAGTGGCCGTATGTGAGTTGAACGACGATCTGATTGGATGGCGCGTGACCACGCGCGGCCAGATTTCGTTTATCGATTTGAGCCCGCCCGACGGCGTCTACTTTGAGTTGGAGAATGGCGGCTGTGAAGTCGGGGCTTTCGTCCATAACGAATTTTGGCTCGATTTCAGCGATGAGCAGCAAGCGCAAATGGCTTTGGATAACTATGTCGAAATCGAGGGGGTCCTCACGAGAGAGGACGGCCGGATACTGGTCTCGGTGCAGGATCTACTGATGCCCTAAGCGGATGTATCGAGTGTTCATGGAATCCACAACGGATATTCCCTGGCACGATCAATCGATCCCGAATGAAATACACTTACTCTTATTTCAATCGCCGCAACCCCAACAGGAAGCAAGTGGTGAGGTAAAGGCCGAAATCTTCTTAGCAAAATCGAAAGGACCATAATTCAATGAATGTTTTGGTTGCTACCCTCGGCAGTTATGGTGATGTATATCCGAAGGTCGGGCTGGCCCTTGCACTCAAGCAGCGCGGGCATCGGGTCACGTTCTGCACCAACCCCTTCTTTGAGAATTTAGCCAGGAAGTATCAATTGGATTTCGTGCCGATCGGCACAACGGAACAGTATGTGCGTTTCGCCAATCACCCTGCGCTGTTCGATCCACGTAAGAGCGTTTCAGTCTTTTTTGACAGTTTGATTCTTCCGAATATCGATGTCGCCTACAAACGGCTTCTCGAACGTTGTAAGGGCAACGACACGGTGATCGTAAGTTCGATTACGGTGTTCTCCGCACGAATGATACAGGAGAAGCATAGGATCCCGAACGTAACGGTGCATCTGGCGCCTATGGCGTTTAAATCCGCCTACGAGATGCCTCAGAATGCTTTTTTTCCGTTTCCGGATTGGCTCCCGCTGGCACTGAAGCGTTTCTATTGGTGGGTGGCGGATAAGTTCGTCGTCGATCGAATGATCGGTCCGTCGTTAAACGCCTTTCGAAAGGACATCGGGCTTGCGCCGGTTGAACGCATCATGACGCGCTGGGGTCATTCACCCGAAATGGTGATCGGCTTGTTTCCCGATTGGTATGCCGCGCCGAAACCTGATTGGCCATCAAGTACACATCTGACGGGTTTTCCGCTGTTTGATGAAGGCGAAGAGGAGAATCTCTCACCGGAAGTCGTGTCGTTTTTAGATCAGGGAGAACCACCGATCGTTTTCATGCCCGGATCGTTGATGCAGCATGCGGAATCGATTTTCGAAACGGCGGTTCGAGCTTGCCAGGAATTGGGCTTGCGAGCGATTTTACTCTCGCGCTACAGGCACCAGATTCCCAACCCGCTCCCGGAAGGGGTACGACACTTCGAATACGTTCCCCTGGGGCGAATCCTGAAGCGTGTGAGCGCGCTCGTTCATCACGGTGGGATTGGAACCTGTGCGCAGGCGCTGAAAGCTGGCGTTCCGCAGTTGATCCATCCGATGGCCTACGATCAATTTGACAACGCCTGGCGCCTTATACAATTAGGCGTCGGAGACTCGATCGTGCCGTCACGCATGCAGGTTCACGATCTAACGGAAAAATTGGGCATACTCACACAATCGAGCGATTTGCGGGCGCGCTGCCAGCGTGTGGCGACTCTATTTGAAGGGAGAGATCCTCTGGCGGAGACCTGTGCGTTGATCGAGACTTTCGCTTAACGCTGTGTTTGATTTTTATAGCGTCACATTCGATGAGTGACGGTAAATCTCCATTGGTGTTTCCATAAGTAAGATCACGTGATTTCTTAGTTGTAGCTAAAGACCAGCGGAGAGAGATGAAATTCTACATTGTGCGGCATGCCGATAAAGCCAAAGGCGATTTTTATAATCATCAATTGCGGCATAATGATCAACCGATCAGTGCATTTGGCAGACGACAAGCGGCGAGGCTGAAGCGATATTTCCGCAAACTTCCCATCGAAACGATATATGTAAGTGAGTATATCCGCACCGGGCAGACGATTCGACCGTTGGCGAGAAAACGCAAGATCGTTCCGCTCGTTGATCCCCGCCTCAACGAAATTGACATCGGCATCATTGAGACGTTATCCGGAGATGAGATTCAAGAGCTGTATCCTGAAGTGTGGCGGGCGCTCGTCGATCAAGATAGAGACTTCCGCTGGCCGGAAGGTGAAACCGGGTCGGAAGCAATGGCGCGCATCGCCAGTTTCGTCGACGAGAAGAAGAGTGAAGCGGAGCATATCCTCCTCGTCGCCCACGATGGTCTCATCCGGTTATTGATGTGCCATATACTCGGGTTACCTGCGTATCGGCGATTCAACTTCAAGGTCGATACGGCAAGTGTCATGGAGATCGAATGGGAGGAAAGCGAGGGCCGCTGGAAATTGATCCGATTCAATCAGGCTGTGCACTCGTAGTCTCACGATCCTTTTTTCCCACCTGAAGGAGTTGAACTTATCGAGCATGGCATTCGCGACATACCCATGTGTATGGATCGATCCTGACTGGGGCAATGAATGGATGCACGGTCGGTGTATGATATGTATAGATATTTTCGTGTATCATGCTTGTGAGGAGGAGAGACGATGAATCGGCAAATGGATCGGCAATCATTGGTTTGGGGTGGGTTGTTGGTGTTATTGGGCGCTATGCTCTTTATGCAAACACTAACAGATATCGGGGTGTGGGTCTGGGCGGCAGTCTTGGGAGGATTAGGACTCGCCATCTACGCCGTCTACGCCGTAGATCGCAAAGCGAAGTGGATGTTGATCGTCTCCTATATCTTCTTGGACATCGCCTTGATGCTGGCGTTATTGGAGCTTGAATTCCTGGGCGATGCTTGGGTTGCCACGTTCGTGCTTGCGTCCATTGCGTTACCCTTCCTGTACGTATATCTAAGCACTGGCCGCACTCAATGGTGGTTTCTCATCCCGGCATATACTCTCATCGCCATCGGGATTATGGTTCCGCTGCTCGATGCCGATATCCTCACCGACGAAATCGTCCCAGCCTACGTATTTCTCACCATCGCCTTGCCCTTTTTCGTGGCCTACATCAGCAATCGGAAGCTGTGGTGGGCGCTCATCCCTGCAGCAGTCATGACCATCATGGGACTGGGTTTCCTAATGGCGACAGTGGATGCCGATTATATTCTCCCCGTGGCACTCATTATCCTGGGATTGGGAGTTTTCATCGGGCCGATCTTGCGTGGCAAGTCTGATACGAAAGGTGATGCGGAATTGGAAGGTTAGGGGGATCAGATGATTTCTTGAGCCCTGGAAGAGATCGAGTAGATTTGTTTTTTCGGGTTCACGAATCCATCCAAGTGCAGTTACATCGAGAATAAATTACTTCGCCAGGACATTCGGTGTCCAGATCATTCATTGGTGTGTCGGCCAATTGACTGCCATGGTTTGGTATGTTTTCAACATGCCGTGGCTGATGGTTGTTTCTGCTTCTACAGGTGAGTCGCTGATATTGAAGTTCTCTGTGGGGAATTCGCTGAGGATCCAATGGATGCTGTCGTTCGGTTTATAAAACCCACGCTAATTAAGATTTTATTCCTGGTGGAATAGATTCTCTTCATTGGAATCAGCGCGGTGCAGGGTAAATTGGATACGCTACAATCCGTCCTGATCGCGATGTATCCCTTACTCTTCTTCTACCTCATCGCCTGTATCCTGACCGCGATCAGCCAGCATAGACAGTGGTTGACTGGAAAATGGGCGATGGTTATTTTTGCTGGCGGTTTGATACTTTTGGATCAAGCCATGAAACAGATTGCTGCAGTCACAATCAAAGAGGGCACGTCCATTCCCGTTCTGGATGACTGGCTGCACCTTGCCAACTTGCACAACGATCGCGGATCCTGGATTCAAAGTTTCTTCGACATGCAATTGGAGATCGCTCGTCCGTTCGCAAATATCGGCGTGGGGATTGTTTTTTTTCTTGGGTTTGATTCTGTTCTACCGCTTTTACGTGACTGCCCGTCGCAAGAGTCTCTGGGCTGACGCTGCATTTCTGGGTTTATTTTCGGGGTATGCCGGATTCCTGTGTGATATGAATGTGCGGGGCTATGTGCTTGATTACATTCGTCTACCGCACATCGTGGCTGCCGATATCAAGGACATCACCTTGGCGATAGGTCTGGCGGCGTTCTTCGCGGAGATAATGGATAACCCGGAGTTATCCCTGCATGATGCATTCCGCTGGCAGGGATGGCGGAAGGAATGGGAAGGCCTGGCCTGTTTCGTACAAGAATTTGGTGCCTTCACAGTCAGAGAACTACGCACTTTCCCGCGATTCATTCAACGGAAAAAATCGAATTCGGTGGGCAGGGATGAAACCTGAGCTTTGCGCTGCTTCTTTGAAGTATAACTTCTGAAGTGGTATGCTTTGGAAATCAACGAAGAGGAGCGAATATGTGTGTGCGTGCACTTCAAATCGGGTTGGCCATTCCTGGAATCTGGCTCATCTATGCGGGTGTCTTGCCGGAGAAGTTATTAACCTTCAAATTAAGAGAACGATTTCCGTTTAGGGCGGATCAGGGCAAGCTGTTTGGTTTGATGCTGATATCTCCGTTCCCGCTTTCGCTTATCGTGGCGCTTATCCTGCAAATGATATTCGCTGAAGATGGGGAGATCTATGGGTACATTGCCGAAACAATCATTACAGTGCTGATCACGATCATCGCATTGATCGTTGCCTGGATTGTCCACGAACCGATCGATGATGAGCCGGACGTCCCCGAGAATTTTTTCCCACATGTATAACCTGATGTGCTGTTACGAGGTAAAGGTTACGAGTCAACAGGATGAGGATCATGCAATACCGAATTGCCACGTGGGATGATGTGCCGATTTTAAGCGCCATGAATCGACAGCTTGTCGAGGACGAGGGCCATCGGAATCGATCCAAATCGGACGACTGGTTTGCAGAGCGTATGCGGGATTTTCTAAACGGAGAATATAGAGCCGTGCTCTTCGAACTCGAAGGGGATGCCGTAGCTTACGCCTTGTACACGAAGCATCGAGATGATAAAGACAGCATCTATCTAAAACAACTCTTCGTCGATCGGACTCGCCGCAGGCAGGGGATCGGGCGGGAGGCGATCCGCATCCTGCGTGAAGAAATCTGGCCTGCGGGTAAGCGGCTTTCGGTTGGGGTGCTCGTCGACAACCATACCGCCCGGGCTTTCTATGCCGCCTTGGGATACCGCGAATATTCGCTGGAGTTGGAAATTCCCGCCGCCGAACGTTAGAATCAAACGGATGCGGCGAAAGCGATGACGAAAGCAACCGCGAAGTCTGCTGTTGTTCGAAACCCAATCCCCATTAAGATAAAAAAGGATCCCGTTCGGGCGGCTCGCGAACCGCCCCTACGACCAATGCTGGCGGAGTTCGTGAATCTCGAAGTGCATGAGGGCAAACATGCCGGCTGAACCGATTACCATCGTGAATGTAGGTTACCGATCTACGAATTACTGGGTGATCAGCGCAGGCCGATCTCGCTTGCTGGTGGATATCGGTTGGCCAGGCAGCATGGGTAAAATGCGGTCCATTCTCAAGCGTATGGACGTTCCCCTGGAGGAGATTCGCTACACCCTTGCCACGCACTACCACATCGATCACGCCGGTTTGGCCCAGGATTTTAAGCAGGCGGGCGTACCGCTGCTTTTGATCGACGTTCAGGTCGAGGCGATCCCACTCATGAAAACCTGGATCAAGCCGGTCGATAATTACATCGAAATTATCCCGGAAGGAAACGTTGTGATCTCTTGCGCCGAAAGCCGTACGCTGCTTGAAGCGATCGGAATCCCGGGGGAGGTCTTGCACACACCGGGCCACTCGGCGGACAGCGTTTCACTGCTGCTCGACGATGGTTCTGTGTTTACGGGAGATTTAACACCTCCAGATTACGTTGGCTTGGAAGATCCGCATGTCGTGGCTGCCAGTTGGCATTTGTTGTGGGAGCGAGGTGCCTCACGTGTTTATCCAGGGCATGGTCCCACACGCCTGATGGACGAACCAAAACGCGGAGGGTAAGGACTCCCGTATATTTCTCCTGGATCATTCTCCATTATTTGGATGAAAATCGAAAAGCATGATTCCCTCTTGACAAAGCAGATTGATTTTTGTAATATATACCGAGTATATATACTGCGCACATAAACAAGAGGACACCGGATGCTTCGTCACGCACTTCTCGGCCTCCTGGCACGCGACGTACGACACGGCTACGAGTTGAAAAACGCGCTGGAGCAGGCGCTCGGAGGCAGTTGGGACATCAACTTCGGTCAGATTTACGCCACGCTTCAACGTCTGGAGCGAGATGGTTTGGTTAACGCTGTCGTGGATGCTAAGGATCGGCGTGGCAAGAAGACCTATGAGTTGACGGAGCAGGGTCGAAAAGAACTCGAGAGCTGGTTCGATCAACCGGTCGAAAAATCACGCAGACTACGCGATGAGTTTTTCGTCAAGCTTGTTGTAAGGCACATGGCCGGCTACAGCGACGCACTGGATATGATCGCCAGACAGCGGCAGGCCTATCTACAGCGAGTTCGCGATCTGACCCGCCTCGCCGCGGATGCACCGAAAGATCCGTTTGTTTCATTGCTCATCGAAGGTGCCATCTTACACTTGCAGGCGGATTTGCGCTGGCTCGATCTTTGCGACGAACGGCTCGAGCGCCTGAAAGATAAACGTCAGGAGGAACAGTAAAGATGTGGGAAATCGCCATTCAAAACTTAAAACATCGTCGATTACGGGTATTGCTAACCATTTTTGGGGTGGCTGGAGCACTGCAACTCTATCTAACGATGAACAACCTGATCGTAACCTTCGAGAACGATATGCTGCGTCAATATCGTGCCTTCGCTGGCAAAATTTACGTCGAGCAGTCGTTGCCCAGCGGTGAAGGATGGCAAGGCTTTCCTTCCACGGCCAGCAGCATCGTTATGGACACAGCTTCCGAAGTTCTGACTCTGGAGGGTGTGTACCGTGCAGAGAGTTCTGCGGTCGTGTTTATACCTCTCGTCCCAAGTACTATTCCCAACAATCCACCGTATGTTTTGGTGGTTGGTATTGAATCCGGTCGTGAGCAAGCGCTCCTGGGATCGGTAGAACTCGAATCCGGGGAGATGTCATTGATCGATGAGAAGAGCGTAATTCTCGGACATGGGGCTGCGGCCTACTTTGGTAGGGGCAAGGGAGTCGACGCGGTTCAGGGTGCCGATACGCTTTACAGCATTGAGGGGGAAGGAGATGCTGCATCGACCGGGGATACGATCGATGTCCAAGGACATACCTTCAAGGTTAGTGGTGTGTTAGAAGGGAATACGCAGTTCTTCAACGGCATCGTAATGATGGATATAACCGCCGCACAGGATCTATTCAACCGGCCGGGGGTCGTCTCGGCGGTTATTCTGACGGTGGATTCTGTGGCAGAAGTCGATTCGATACGGGCTGCGGTTAAGGATCAATTTGAAGGCCTAACTGCGTCCACCGAAGAAGGCCTCGTAGCCAAGGCTCGTCAGTGGGTAGATGTGCAAAACACATTCTTTGGCATGATCAATAATTCGGTGATCGTATTTGTGATCGTCGTGGTAATGATTGTAATGGTCGTGGCTGTAATGGAGCGGCGACGCGAGATTGGCATTTTACGGGCGATCGGTGCCAAACGGCGCACGATATTTGTCATGGTCTTGATAGAGTCGCTGACGATTTCATTGTTGGGCGCATTGACTGCGTTACCCATCTCGATCATATTCTCGCGACTTTTATGGAGTATGGCGATAAACGTAACGGTTATCCAGGCCTGGCTGCCTATCTTGGGTGTGGCGATTCCGATAGGTGTGCTTGCCTCTTTGCTGCCTGCCTGGCAGGCCGTGCGCGTCGATCCATTGGACGCGCTGAAATATGAATAAGAAGAATTTAATCCGGGAGAACGAATCATGTGGAACGTTGCATTTCACAATCTTTTGCAAAGGCGGATGCGGTCGCTGCTTACGATGCTAGGTGTGGCTGTTGCTGTCCAGCTCTATCTAACCATGTCCAGCATCATGATCAGTTTCGAACTCGATCTGGAGAATCAACTCAGTGCCATGGCTGGCAAGGTCTACGTGCAGCGGCCGACGTCTGAAGAAGCAGAAACGGAAGAGTTCCCCTCGCCCAGCAGCAGTATCGAGGAGCGTGTTGCCAACGAACTGCTGGCTCTGGAGGGCGTGAATCGGGAAGCTAGTTCGGCGATTCTCTACATGCCGCTGACCACATCGCCGGCGCCTGGTTTGCCTCCTTCCAAACTCGCCATGGGAATCGAAGCGGGCCACGAGGATGCTTTTCTGGGGGGGATCGAAGTGGAACAGGGGGTAGGTGTCCTGGAATCCCCCAATGCCGTGATCCTGGGAAGCGCAGCGGCGGAGAGCTACAGCAGTGAAAATCAACTGCCCGTTGGGCCGGGCGACTCGATCCTGGTTCTCGGGCAGGAGTTTGCGGTCGTCGGCGTTCTCGGCAAGTCGCCCAATCTATTCCGCGGCATGGTTATGATGGACCTTCAAACCGCTCAGGACCTTTTCAACCGGCAGGGGAATGTGTCCGCTGTTATTCTGCATGCCTCGGCGATCGATGATCTGGCGCTGGTACAAACGGCGGTCGAAATGAATTACCCGGATCTGAAGGCTTCAGGTCGGGCGGATATCGTGGCCGAGTTCCGCGCCCGGTTGGATTCAATGGAGGGATTCTTCGACATGATCAACGGCACCGTCGTTGCCGTGGTCTTTATGTTCGTCACGATTGTCATGTTTGTTGCCGTGATGGAACGCCGGCGGGACATCGGTGTGCTGCGCGCAATTGGCGCTCGAAAGATGACGATCTTCGGCATGGTGGCAAGTGAGTCGCTCATCCTAAGTTTGGGTGGCGCCATCCTCGCCTGGCCATTATGGGCTTCGATTGGCAGTTACTTCATCGGTGAGTTCTCGAGTTCACCCGATGTCATTTTCTCCGGATGGCTGGATATGTGCTTGCTGGTGATCTTCGTTGGTATTGGTGCCTCCCTGGTGCCGGCCTGGCGGGCAGTGCGGGTCGATCCTTTAGAGGCGCTGCGTTATGAGTAAGTCGAACGTTAAAACTTGTGTTGGAGATCAAAAATGTGGCAACTAGCAGTGCTTAATATCGGGCAACGGAGGTTACGATCGCTGCTGACTGTCCTTGGGATCGCCGTCGCTGTGCAGGTAAATTTGACGGTAACGGGCGTGATATCCGGCTACGAATCAGATCTGCAAGGCCAACTCGGTGCCCTCGCAGGGAGAGTCTTCGTTCAGCGGCCGACGGCCGAAGGATCGGGAATGGAGGAGTTCCCCTCGGCCGGCAGCAGCTTGTCTACTGATCTGGCACAGGAACTGTTGAACCTCGAAGGTATCCACCGAGCTGCCAGTTCAGCGATCATTTACCTGCCCCTGGCCAGCCCACCCATATCCGGCTTGCCGCCGGCTTTGTCCGCAATGGGTATCGAACGGGGTCACGAAGCGGCGATTTTAAGCGATCTCGAGATTTCGGTGGGTCAGGGAGTTCTGCAGGGTCCAGAAAGCGTCATCCTCGGACAGGGTGCAATGGAACAATTAACTTCACAAGACGGGGCGTCCTTGAAGCCGGGGGACACGATTGAGTTGTTGGATCGGCGTCTTACCGTCAGCGGCGTGCTCGCCTCTGCCCCGGGCTTGTTCGACGGTATGGTGCTGATGGATCTAGCCAGTGCGCAGTCGCTCTTCGAAAGACCTGAGAGTGTTTCGGCGGTCATTATAACTGTGGAGAATGTTGAAGATATCGGTTCGATCCGGGCGAAAATCGAAGGCATGGATTCGCGTCTTCAGACCGGCAGTCAAGAAGAGGTTATGGCGGCCGCTACCGAAATGATGAGCGTGACAGAAGATTTCACGGGCATGATCAACAGCGCTGTCTACATTGTTGTTTTCTTGTTCGTCACCATCGTCATGATCGTGGGCGTAATGGAGCGACAGCATGACATCGGTGTATTGCGAGCGATTGGGGCGAGCCGCAGGACGATCTTCAGTTTGGTCGCCATCGAATCTCTATCGCTGAGTCTGGTTGGGACATTGCTGGCCTGGCCGATATGGGGACTGATTGGGGCCTTCCTCGTAGGTGACTTCACCGGTCCGGGCGATGTCATCTTCTCGGCCTGGATGGAGATGGGGTTGTTGGCACTGGTTGTAGGTATTGGCGCCTCTCTGCTACCAGCTTGGCGGGCAGTACGAGTCGATCCCCTGGAAGCGCTTCGATATTCGTAGGCGTCTTGGGAAAATACCAGGAGAAATGGTATGTGGCATCTAGCAATTCGTAACCTATGGAAGCGCCGAGTCCGTTCGCTGCTTACGATACTCGGTGTGGCTGTGTCGGTTCAGATCTATCTGGCGATGACGACGATGATGGCCAGCGCCGAGGCTGACCTGCAGGATCAGCTCAAGACATTGGCCGGCAAGGTGTTTATCCAACGAATTATGACGGCCGAATCGATGGTGGAAGAATTTCCGTCACCAAGCAGCAGTATCAATATGGAAGTGGCAGGTGAGTTGTTGGCCATCCCGGGTATCGACGAGTCCATGAGTTCAGCCATTCTTTACGTGCCTCTGGCAAAGCCTCCGGCACCGGGTTCGCCACCGCCGACGCGTGCGCTGGGTATCACTCCGGGACACGAACTCGCCTTCCTCGGCCCGTTGAAGATCATCGCAGGAGAAAGCATCTTACAAGGTCCGCAGAGCGTTATCCTGGGGCAAGGAGCTGCAGCATATTACGGAGAAGAATCGGGGCATGGCGTTGAGGTTGGAGAGACGATCAACGTTCTCGGTGAGTCCTTTACGGTCGTTGGACTGCTCGATCGAGCACCGGCCGTTCATGATGGTATGGTGATGATGGAACTTGCAACCGCACAGCGTCTTTTTAAACGACCGAGCAGCGTTTCGGCGGTGATCCTATCGGCAGAAAATATCACTGAAGTGCCCCGGATCAAAACGCAAGTGGAAAATCTTCATCCCGAACTCGTGGCCGCCGCCCAGGAAGATGTAGAAGAGAATGTGCGAGCGATGTATGCCTTAGTTTACGATCTCGCAGACATGGTTAACGGTGTAGCAATTCTTGTCGCTTTTCTCTTTGTCATGATTGTAATGATTATTGCTGTGATGGAGCGACGGCGGGATATCGGCGTGCTGCGAGCGATCGGAGCCAAGCGCGCGACGATTTTTGGCATGATCGCCAGTGAAGCACTCTTGTTGAGTATCATCGGTGCTTTATTGGCTGGACCACTCTGGGCATTGATCCGGGTGTTCGTTGAAATCGGTATCGTCAGCGCGGTCGATGTGATTCTTACCAAGTGGTTGAACATCGGCTTGCTGGCGTTATTCACTGGTCTTGGAGCGTCTTTGCTGCCTGCCTGGCGGGCGGTGCAGGTCGATCCATTAGAAGCATTACGTTACGAATAAAACCAAAACAGGTAGGTGAAAGATGGAAACAATTGTGTCAACCAAAGATGTATGGAAGATCTTCCAGATGAACGGCGTATCCGTGGAAGCTGTGCGCGGCATCGACATGGCCGTCGAGCCGGGTGAGTTCGTGGCCATTGTTGGGCCTTCTGGAAGCGGGAAGTCCAGTTTGCTGCATTTGTTGGGCGCGATGGACCACCCGACGAAAGGTGATGTGTTTTTTGGGGAGCAAGCCCTCTCGGAATTGAACGATGGTCAACGCGCTGATCTGCGTTTACGCCGCTTGGGGTTTGTCTTCCAGACCTTCAATCTGCTGCCCACACTCAGTGCCGCAGGCAACGTCGATGTCGCCATGCGTCTGGCCGGAGCAGGACGATCGGAGCGAAAGGCGCGTGTGACGGAATTGCTCGAGCGGGTGGGATTGGGCGAGCGAGCCAATCACCTGCCGCGGCAGCTCTCCGGTGGCGAAGGTCAGCGTATCGCCATCGCCCGGGCGTTGGCGAACAAGCCGTCTCTGCTGCTGGCAGACGAGCCGACAGGGAACCTGGACACCAAGACCGGTGCCGGTGTGCTCGAACTCGTGCGCGGTCTCTGCGATGAGGACGGTCAGACAGTCATTATGGTCACCCACGACTTTCGCGCGGCGAGTTACGCCGACCGTGTGCTGTTGCTGCGGGATGGTACCATTCGCGGGGAGACGCGCCTCGAAGGTGAACAGGACACGCGCGAGACACTCAGTCGTCTTCTTACGGCAGAGTTGTAGGAACAAGCTACTACACTGAGGCACGGCGCACACGGGGAAAGAAAATCTCTTCTCTGCCGGTCGGCTGTGCCTCAGTGGCGGGGTTCTTGCAGTTGAGTTTTGTTGCTCGATGAGTTAGCCAGTGGTTAGCCTAGGCCTTCCGCAATGCTTTTTGCCCAGGCTTGAATCGCTTCCCAATCCCGAAAATCCCCGGTTTGCGCTTCCACCATTTTCATCATACGGCGTTCGATGAAGTTCAGCTTACCGGTATCTACATTGCCGTGGAAGACGACGACGTCGCGCGGTTGAATGCGATCGACGATCGGTTGAATCTTTTCGGGTATACGCCATCCCTTTAGCAATTCAACCGGATCGCCTTCTCCAGATGGACCGCTGGAAAAGATCCAGACAGGCTTTTCCGCCAACGCTTTTTCGTTGGCCTGTAAGAATTTCACGGCTTGCTTGCGCCATCTTCCTACGTACACCGCACTGCCCAGGATCACGGCTTGGAATGGAGATAGTTCTTTCACCTTGTCGGCTGCATTGACCTCGGCAGTCAAGCCGCCCTGACGCAAGACCTCACCGATTTTCTCGGCGATCTCTGTGGTGGCGCCGTACTTGCTTGCGTAGGCGATTAGAACAGTTTTTGACATGGTCATCCTCTTTTTATCACTGAGATATTATTTTAACCTTCACAGCAATGATTTCGGTTCGTAATAGCATCATATCATTGCTTGTGGAACATTAGAAGTCCTGTGCTAGAATGATTTTCGACGACAGCTTGCTACCCCAATAACTGTACAGAAGGTTTGTAACCGATGGCAAAGCATTTCGTACTCGTTGCAGGCAACATCAGCTGCGGCAAGACCTCCCTCACGGAACGGCTCGGTGAACGATTGGGCTGGCACACGGCCTACGAGTCGGTGGTGGACAATCCCTATCTCTCGGATTTTTACGCCGACATGGGAGCCTGGGCGTTTCATTTGAACGTCTTCTTCCTCGGGCACCGGGCGTACCAACACCTCGAATTGGCCCGTTCGAGGCAGTCGGCGATCATCGATCGTTCCATTTATGAGGACGCCGAGATATTCGCTCGCGCGGCGCAGCGTTTGGGCACCCTCAGCGATCGCGATTACGATACGTATAAACGAGTGTTCGACATCGTAGTGAATGAATTGCCGTCATCGGATCTGCTGATTTACCTGCGGGCACCGGTTTCCGTGTTGCTGGAGCGCATCCAAGAACGCGGGCGTGAAATGGAAAGTGGAATCACGGACGAATATCTGGAACTGCTGGAATCGCTCTATCAGGAGTGGCTGCTGGGTTTTGATCTCTGCCCGGTATTGACCTTGCGTACTGACGATCTCGATTTCGTTCACAAGCCGAAGCACCTGGAAATCGTGGTTGAACGCATCCACGACAAGCTGTTGGGCAGAGAAGAGATCGAGTTTCCCGAAAATTAGATTGACAGTTTGTTACAACGACGGCGGATCGCAGCAATCGCCTTTTGAATGAGAAGGCGGTTCTCCTCACTTTGGTGCCAGCGGCTGGCGCCTGAGGGATGCGGCAGCGGAATCACCCAGTGGTCGTCGATCTGAAATTCCTCTCCGATAAGCTCACTCAGTGTCTGTTTGGCAGGGAAGAAAAGGTTGATCGCCAAACGGCCGACCGGAAGGATCAAGATCGGATCGATCAAGGCGATTTCCTCATCCAAATAGGGCCGGCATAATTTTTGTTCTGCGCGCGTCGGCACGCGATCGCCGCTGCCGTTTTTTGCTTTCCCGGGAAAACACTTGGTCACTGCGGTCATGTATTGCGATTTGCGGAACCACGTTTCTTCCAGGCCGGCTTCACCCAGCCATTGGAACAGGCGGCTGCCGCTTCCGGCGTTGAATGGACGATCGGCTTCCACTTCGGTTATGCCGGGTGCCTGTCCGATGAGCATGAGCCTGGCGCCAAGGCCTCCGGAGAAAATAGCTGGCGGTTGAACGTAATGGCCTTGTTCCAGGCATAAGCGGCAGGAACGCATACGTCGATGGAGCAGGTGGAGAGTATTATTTTGATCCTCCATAGTTAGTGACTCACTCCGCCGACATTTTCCCAGGCGGCTTTGATCACCAGGGCATCCTGGTCCATGTCTTCCGGGCTCTCGCACTGAATTCTTCCGCCACAGCCGAAATCAGCCAGGGCACGCATGAGACCTTCCAGGTCGAAATCCGAATCATGCAGCATGAGGTGATGTAGTTCCCCCTTGGGACCGTAGTGGATACCCGAGAGGTGACAATGCAAACGCTGCAGCGCAGCTTCACCAAGCGCGTCTCGATACGCCGAGAAGACGCCTACCCATTCATCATACGAATTACAGCTGCCGTCTCCAGGTCGGGCATGCAAATGGGCGAAGTCGAGGCATGGTTCGACGCCGTCGATTTGCGCGGATATCTCCAGCAAATCCTCCAGACTGCCAATCAATGCGCCTTTACCCATGGTTTCAGGACGAAGCATTGCCGGGTTGTCGGCTGCTCGTAGTTCCTCCATGCAGTTTTCCAAACGCGGAATGGCGACCTGGAGCACCTCCCCGGCAGGTTTGTCGAAGTAAGACCCGGGGTGGAACACGATGTCCGTCGCACCTGCGAGGTGTCCGTAATGGGCGGCGTCCATCAAGCGCTTACGGCTTTTGGGCCATTCTTCCTTGTCAGCATTGAGGTTGATGTAGTAGGGCGCATGTACGCTGAGGGCGATATCCGCTTGGGCAGCGGCGTTCTTGATCTTTTCGCAGGTTTGTTCAGAGACACGCACGGAACGTACCCATCCGAGTTCGAAGCAGGTAAGTCCTTGATCGGCCAAATACTGAATCGTCCCTACCGATCCTCCCGGCTTCTTCGGTGTGGATCGCGGCGTTCCTACGGTTCCGAAGCGAAATTTACTATCCGACACTGAAACACCTCCCGCGAGCTGGTTCCCTCAGGCATCGATATCGACAGGAATCATATCATGCCTTTCGGGCAACTATGCTGAAAGGCAACGATGATTTGTTCTGGTGCTAATCGTTCTATTTGGAATGTCCTGAGTTTTTATTCAATTAGGGGGTAAAAAGGCGAGAATGGATCACGTAGAAAGAAACGCTGGATAGGGTTCAGCCAGTTTATTCTTTAAGTTGTTCGATCTCGCTGTCGGTCAATCTGGGGAGTGTGTAGTAGAACACGCTGCCATTGCCTTCCTCACTTTCCACCCAGATCTCACCGCCATGTTGCTCGATAACGGTTTTCGTGAGCGCCAAGCCCAGACCGGTGCCATCGATGGGGTTCTCCGGATCTTCCACCGTGATCCTGCCGCGGAAGAGATGCTCGAAGACTCTGGAGATTTCTTCCTCCGGTATGCCTGGTCCGTTGTCTTTCACGCTGATGGTGGCGGTCGTATCATCCCATGTCGCTTCGATCTTGATTTCTCCGCCATCTTGTGTGAATTTGACCGCGTTGCTGAGCAGATTGTTCATCACCGAATTCAGTCGTTCCGGATCTCCCATGATCACGAGATCATTTTTCGGATTTTCATAAATAATGGTGTGTTTCTTTGCATTCGACAACGGTCGTAAATCTTCAATCGCCCGACGGATGAGATCGTTGACCGGACAAGGCTCGTTAATTAGCGTTGCTGTGGATTCCACCCGTATGGTTTCGAGCAGCGAAGTGATCAAATTCGCCATACTGTCTGTAGCGCGCTGCATCATGCTGAGCGCCTTGCGTTGTTGTTCAGTAAGGTTCGCTTCCATAAGCAAATCTGCACCCAAACGGATGGCGTTGAGCGGGTTCTTTAAATCGTGTGCGGCGGTTCCCAACAATTGGGACCGCATGCGGTCGATCTGCTTGAACGCCGTGATATCCTGCATGACGATGACTTTGCCAACCCCGCTGATTTCACTGATGGTTGCGTGAAGGACGCGGTCGCCCGGCGTAGTCACTTCCTGCCGCATGGGTAGTTCAATACGGTCGTCGGCGAGCAATTCACCCAGTGGATTTTCCGCGAACACGGTCGCTGCCGGTTGGCCCATCGCTTCGTCGGCGTTGATACGGAACGCCTGGCAGGCTGTTTGATTGATCAACACGATCTTGCCGGATAAATCTGTCAGCACGACGGCGTCGGCGGTCTCGACCAAAGTTGCTTCCAGTTTGCTGCGTTCCTCCGTCACTCGCCGGAATAGACTGGCGTTTTCGAGTGCTACAGCAGCCCACGCTGCAACGGACGAGAGAAGTTGTTGGTCGGTCTCTCCGAAGGTGCCATTTGGATGGTTGATCGCTTCGATAACACCAAGCACTTCATCTCTTTGCGCCAATGGAACGCAAAGCACGGAGTTAGTCAGCAATCCCGTCTGACCATCGATTGCGCTGTGATAGAGTGGATTCGTTCGGACGTCGTTGACGATTAACGGTTTCTGGTTGCGCGTTACCCATCCTGCGATACCTTCTTCCAGGCGTATGGCCACATCCCGAATACGGGCATGCCTCCCACCACTGGCTTTGAGGACGAGTTTCTCACCGTGTTCGTCGAGCAAGAATAAGACGCATGCCTCCACGTCGAGGAGCTTCTGGGTGTTGATCATGGCGTTTTCGAGGGCGACCTCCAGATCCAGTGTGGAGGTGATTTCTCGACCGATCTCACCGAGGAGCTGCAACTGGTTGGCGCGCGCTTTCGCCGTACCCAGGTGGATAGCGTCCTGGATACCCACCGCACCGATATTTACAATCGCATGGGCAAGTTCCGTTTCTTGCTGGACGTATTGTTTCCCGGGCTGATTGTAAACAATACGCACGATTCCCAAGGCTTTGGTTCCGGTTGCGAGGGGGAAGATCGAAGCTGCCACGATCTTTTCCGATTGCATGATTGCAATGTCCTGTGATGAGCCCCGGGAAGGAGAGACGCTGATGAACACCGGCTGCAAGTCTTCTAGAATGGTCTTATGTACAGGGTATTCCGGTATAGGATCGTTCGAAATCAGGGTTACAGACGGTTGCACGCCTCTTGCCAGTTGTTGCCTGTACCGGTAAGTTTGGGTGTTGCCGGTTTCGTCCTGGATGAGGAGCTCGCAGGTGTCACCGGAAGTCGCGCTGAGCAAGTGAATTGCAGTTTGCCGTATAACTTCATCAGCATCTTTTGTGCCAGTGATGGCATGACTCGCTTGATAGAGAAGCGAAAGCCTGTGAAGCAGGAAGCTCTGGCTTGCCGATTGCTTCGACAGGGCGAGTATTTCTGCAGCTCTCGTAGATAGGATGTCGAGAACTGCCAGTTCTTGAATATCGTATGACTTCTTCGAATCAGAAGCTGTGAAAATCAAACCTACGGTTTGTCCTCCTGAAACACTGGGCGCACAGGCGATACTGCCGGGGCTGAGTGGAAGAGAGAGCGCACCCTTTCCGTCCTTTGTGCAGGCCGCGTGGTGTTTCGAGAGAGCTTCTTTGAGGACGGGATTATCCGAGGAGGAGGTGACTTTTCCAAGTTCGCTGGTTGATATGCCGATCGACATGCGGGGTAAGAATGCAGATTGGTCTTCGTTAAACTCATAGAGTGCTACACGGTCTACATTGAGCAACTTGTTTACGAGTTCAAGCAGCTCATTCAATGCCTTGGCGGGATTATTGAAATCGAAAGTTGCCGTTGAAGCTTGGTACAGTAATCCTCGGGTTGCTTCCGATGACATATCCTAAGACCTCGAGAATGGGATTATATATATCCTACCGTATTAAGAGGATTATGGCACAGATCAGATACACTCGCAATACTTCTATTCTATCGCAAGGGGGTTACGTAACTAATTTGAGAAAAACACGTTGATGCTACGCTGAGATGATGTTGAGAAGCAATGGGAGGAATATGATCAGGCCAACGATCAGGGAAAATATGGCCGCAACCAGAACTGCTGCGGCAGCGACATCTTTAGCCCGACGTGCCAGCGGATGGATATCTGGGCTTGCAAGATCGACGGTTTGCTCTAAAGCTGTATTGAAGCATTCGGCCATCCAAACCATGGCGATCGTCAGCAGAAGAACCAGCCACTCTTGCTTTTCGATGCGTAACCACAAGCCGGCGGCGATCACCACGATTGTGGCAAGAATGTGAATCCAGGCGTTAGGCTGCGTGCGCAGCACAAATCCCAATCCCGAAAAGGCGTGCTGAAATGCGGCGATCCACGAGGATATGCCCCGGTGTGTATTCATACTTCATACTCCGAAGGCTCGAATGCGTAACCGAATTTGCCCATGATCTTCGTCTGTATTTGCCACATGTGTTTTCTTTCTTCTTCCTCCTGGTGATCATGGCCGAGAAGATGAAGCACGCCGTGTATGCTGAGAAGCGCTAATTCTGCTGCCAGCGTGTGCTTGGCCTGCTCAGCATGCTGCTGCGCGATGGGCAGTGCGATCGAAATATCACCGTAATACAATCTTTCGGTTTCTGGGCTTATGCTTCCATCGCTGAATGTAAGTACATCCGTCGCCTGATCGATGTGTGCGAAACGACGGTTTAATTCCCGGATCTTTTCGCCGCTGGTTAATACAATGCTCAAACCGCCCGGAGCTGCGTTTTCGTGCTCCAACACAGCTTGCGCAACGGCTTCGAGATCTCCAATCGGATCTTTACAGGGATAATCGCGAATGATCTGAATTTGGAAGGTCATGTTTCTGGGGTTGCGGAGACCCTTTGTTCGGAAGATGTTGAGGATTGTTTTTCTTGCTGGGATTCGGGATAGCGCAATCGCGGGTGGTAGAAATTCTTCAAGGTGCTGACGAAAGAGCGGCGGATGGTGTCGATATCCCGCAGCGTGAGATCGGTGCGCGAGAGTTGTTCTTGGGCGAGCCGATCGTCGATAATCCAGCGCACGAGTTTGTCGAGTTCCTTCTCGTTGGTGGGAACATCGGCCCGGGCTTTTGCTTCGACGCTATCTGCAAGCATCAAGATCGCTGTCTCTCGTGAACGCGGTCTTGGTCCGGGATAGGTAAATGCCTTGCGATCGATGAGATCCGTATCGCCGTTGGCGGCATTGAGGGCTTGGTTGTATTGAAAACTCGTTTCCAGCGTGCCATGATGTTCGAGGATGAAGTCTTTTATACGTTGTGGCAAATGGTATTTGCGAGCGAGATCAACTCCATCGGTGACATGCTGGATAATCACGGAAGCGCTGGTTTCCGGGTCGAGTTGATCGTGAACGTTTTGCCCGGGGATTTGATTCTCGATGAAGTATTGGGGGTGAAGCGTTTTTCCGGCGTCATGATATAACGCTCCGACGCGTGTCAAGAGCGCATTTGCACCAATGGCTCTGGCAGCTTGCTCGGCGAGATTGGCGACCTGTAAGCTGTGTTGGTAGGTTCCCGGGGCTTTATTCAGAATCATTTGCAGTAAGGGGTGGTCCGGACGGGAGAGTTCGATGAGCTGCAGACTGGTCGTCATACCCAGCAGACTGCCCACCAGGAGAAGAAATCCGAAAGCCAAGCTTGCTGAAAGCAAACCACTGAGGGCCGAGGCGCCCACGAGGGTCAGCTTACCGAGCAAGTCGGTCGCAGGATCTGGGAAACGAAAGATCGCCACGATTACAGTTGCAGAAACGGTAACAACCAAACCGGACCAGAAGAAAGCGCTCAGACGCTCGGCGCGTCCAATGATCAGGCATGCCAATGATGCGCTGACCATCATATACAAACCCACTTCCAGTCCCCGAGGAGCCAAGAAGCCCGCAAGCGCACCAATGACCATTGCGGTGATGATGCCCATCCCCGGGCTGAAAATAATCGTAAGCAGCATTGGAACGGTGGCTGCGGGAAAGATGTATGGCAGCACGGTGTGGTCGGGAAGCATGAGCTGCATACCCAGAGCAATAAAGATGAAGATCAAACTCAACACCGTAGCCAGTCGTACATTTTTTATCTGCGAAGGATGGACACGATATGCATAGAGTGCCCACATACTGCCCAGGATAAGGACCAGAAGCGCGCGGATGGCAACTGTGCGAACAGTGTTAGGCGCATCCAGCAACCCATAGGTTTGTAATCCTTCGATGTCGAGTGCAGTGACGATGTCACCCCGATTGACAATCGTCTCTCCGTTCGCATAGGATTTGCTCATCGATTGGATGGCTTCCTGTGCTGCCGCTTTCGTATTTCCGGTAGCTTCCGCATTGAACATTGCATTGGGCGCCACAAAGGCAGCAGCCAATTGGCTCACAATCTCGGATTGTGTGCTGGGCAGTGTGATGCTGACGAGCGCAGGAACCCGCCGGCGGGCTTCATCCAGCCGACCTTCTCGAATTTCACTGCGCATTACTTGTTCCAGGACGGAAGTAGCTTCGAGTTTGATCGATTCCCAGGTCGAATCAGGAAAGAATAAGATCGCATCAGCCTGTTCATCCTCGAGGGTCGCGTTTTCCATCGCCAACAGATCGGATATTTTTTGTTCCGGTGTAGCGATGGTATCCGCACGTACGTTATCGATGTAGTCGAATGCTGCTTGCAGATTTTCTAGCTGTTGACGGGCGACGTTGGTGTCGGGAGGATCATAGATGTCGCTGATTTCTGCAGCCGCGGCTTCTCGTGCTTCTTCGAGCAAAACCTCACTATTGTATGTCAGTGCGTAGGGAGCGAGGATGTCTTGGCTGGCAACACTGCCGACTTCGAGGGTGTAGGTCGATCCGCGTTGGGTTTGCGGAAGTGAGATAATCACGATCGTGCCGACAAGTCCTAGTAAGAGAATCAACCAAAGCCTGGCTGCAAGCCAAGCAGATTTAAGCCGAATTCCAAACGATGCACGGGTTTTCTTGGGCAGTTCGATCATCAGGATTACGATCCGCTCAATCTGCCCCGAACCAATTCGCTGACCACTTTCCCGTCGGCTCGGCCCTGAATGCGCGGCATGATGGCCTTCATCACTTTCCCCATGTCGGCTGGGCCTTCCGCTCCGACTTCGTCGATGGTCTCTTCAACCAGTGCTTTCAACTCGCTTTCAGAAAGTGCCTGGGGGAGATATTCCTGGAGAACGTCGATTTCAGCTTGTGTGTTTTCAACGAGGTCGTCTCTTCCTGCTTGTTTGGCTTCTGCGACACTTTCCTGTCGAGATTTTACTTCCTTCTGAATTAAACCCAGAATGGCAGGATCATCGAGTTCCGCCTGGCGGTCGACTTCCGCGAGTTCTAAGCTGGCCACGACCATGCGCAGTGTTCTCTTGCGTAGCTCGTCGCGCTCCTTCATGGCGCGTTTTAGGTCGTCTTGAATCTTCTGCTTTATTTTCATACTACACATTATACCGGTGAGGTTGCAGCAGGGATAGCAAGATTTTCATTAGAATTACTATATCTTCAGCTGGTTGCGGATATCCATCCGCAACCGGTATCGGGCAGATTTGTATCTGCAAATCCTTGATTGTGAATCGTGAATCATATTGATTTTCAGACAATCATCTGCCACCGAGGTACATTCTTTCTTGAACACCTGCGGATTGAAATCCGCAAATTATCGGCACCGGATACATATCCGGCGCCAACCCGAGTATTCACTCAGGATGAATGTAGGCGGCAGGTTGGGTTGAGGGACGAAACCCGACCTACATATTGGTATTCCGCACCGGATCTCTAATGGCTTCCCCTTGCATCCCCCCTTGTTCGGCAAGACTTACTAGTCGAACGGGCGTGAGTTGGTTCCATAAGTCCATGCTGCTGGATGTATGCACACGAATGTAATTGTCCGTCAATCCGGAGACACCCCATTGTTGTTCGTTCATACGCTGACTGCGTATCCAGAGCACGGGCATCGAACGGCCGATGAATTGGGACAAGAAGGTCTGGCCGGATTCCGCTGCGATCGCTTTGACTTTTTGGGCACGTTCACGGGCGATTTGCGCTGGTACACGATTGGGAAGACTCGCCGCAGGAGTCCCTGGTCGGAGTGAGTATGTAAAGACATGCACATCGCTGAAAGTCATGGCGTTGATGAAATTGAGGCTTTCCACAAAATCTGTTTCTCGTTCGCCCGGAAAGCCGACGATGATGTCCGTGGTAACCGCCAAATCCGGGATGGCCTGACGTGCTTTACGAATCAAGGCAGCATAATCCGCCGGGGAGATGGGCCGTCCCATTCGACGCAGTGTGCGCTGCGAACCCGACTGCAAAGGCATGTGGAGTTGACGACACATTCTGGGATTCTCCCACAAGGAGAAAAAATCCTGCGGTAGATTCCAGGGTTCCAGGGATGATAAACGCAGACGGGCGATATCGGTCTTACCGAGGATTTGTTGCACTAAGGATAATAAATTCACATCACTGGCGAGGTCCTCCCCGTATGCGCTTAACTGAACGCCGGTTAGAACGATTTCTTTCACGCCGCTATCGATTGCCAGGCGAACGTCCTCGAGAATGGCCTCTGGTGGCTCGCTCCGTGCTGCACCGCGAGCCAGCGTTGTGATGCAGTACGTGCAGTGATTGTCGCAGCCATCCTGCACTTTGATGAAGGCCCGTGTTCTTCGTCGCATCCCCGGAAGTGCAACTCGCCGGAGTGGTTCCGTAGGAAGAGCCGTCGAAATTCCCGCGGTCATCTCATCGACAAGGTTCTCTTTGGCAGAATTCGGCACGACTCTGGTCACACCGGGCAAGCTGGCTGCAGCAGCCGGCTCCATGCTGCTCCAGCAACCGGTAAGCACGATTTTGGCGTTTGGATTCTGGCGATGGGCGCGGCGCGCTTTGGCGCGGGAATCGGCGGCTGCGGCGCTGGTTACCGTACAGGTATTGATTACGACCAGATCGCTTTCTTTCGGAGATGCGGCGATAGCATAACCTGCGCGCTTGAACTGCCGTGCCAGGCGTTCAAGTTCACTTTGGTTTAATCTGCAGCCCACACTGTCGAGATATACTTTCATGGTTGGGTAACCGAGAAGTTATCAAATTCGATTTCCACGTCGGGTTGGTCGAACGTGCCGACAATTAAACCCACGTCACCTTCGGTCCAATCCTCATCATCCTGGGTGCGGGCAACGAGGATACCGTTCACGTGCAGGCGCAGTTCGGAGCCATCACAGACGGCGCGGATCAGGTTGGTCGCATTCCCGTTCTGTACAACGGCTGCGGGCTGCATCGTGTCTTCGATAAGCAAGGTGCCTTCCCCATTTTTGTGCACACCGATTCCTGCATATCCATCACTCGAGATGACAAAGAAGAAATAATTATCCGCATTCTGGTAACGACAGACAACACCGAAGATATTATCGTCCGGCCCATTCACCTTCGTGGCGATCACTTCGATACGCACGTCCGTCAGATTGAGATGTGGGCGCGCCCACACTTCCGTGTCCGATGCGAAAAGGTGAAAGCGGTATGTATCTTGGGTGTAATCGACGCTGTAGACATCATCCTGATATCGGTCCCAACCACTTTCCGGTCTGGAGAAATCGTCCTGATAGAGTATGGAACCGGATACGGTCTCAGGAACGATCCAACTGCAAGCGGACAGCAGGATCAATAGGACGAAACCGTATACCAGGTGTGGATAGCAAAGTTTTCGCAAGATCAACTCCTTCGCGACCGCATTCTAGCATAGATATTTCCAGCGTATTGAGGTTCAACAATAGATGCAGCCATCCAATCTTATCGTTCAACCATCTGATGATTCCAAGTTCAAGGGCTTGGTTGAAATGATTGGATCATGCGTCTGGCGAGTTCCCCGATCGAGCCTGCAGGATCGAGGTATAACGCATATTCCCAGGCGGCCTGTGCCCGTTGGGGGTAGCCCTGGATGTGGCGGAGGAGACCGAGGTAGTATTGGGCTAATGCATAATTTGGGTCGATTTGAACCGCGCGCCAGAGTAAGCGTTCGGCCAGCTCGATGTTCCCCAGCATGAGATGGGCATTACCTAGCAAGACGAGGCCAAGTACGTTGTCTTGATCGAGGAGCCATGCGTTCCGGGCAGCAGGGAGACCCAGAGATTCCAGTTCGATACCGCGCTCGATCGAAAATTGCGCCAGGAGGTACCAGAAATGAACATCCTCAGGCGCAAGGCTTACAGTAATTTTGTATGCATCTTTTGCAGCTTCCAGGTCGCCGAGATCGACAAAGACTTGCGCGAGTTCTGCGCTGATCGCCGGATTGGCCGGATCGAGCTCGGCGGCGGCTTCCAGATAGATTTTTGCTGTTTTCGGTTTTTCCCTCATCTGACAATGATAGGCGAGAAAAATATATATTAACGAGTTTTCCGGTTCCTTCGAGATCGCGGTTTGAAGATGGGTGTAACCGTTCCCGCCGCTTTGATCGAGAGCTAAGCCGAGATAGGCGTGTGCCTCGGTGTATTCCGGATCTTGAACGAGTGCTTCTTCGAAAGCCCAGATCGCCGGCGTCCATGCCGCATGCTGCATGAGAGCTTGTCCGACGCTAGCGAGTGTGTACGCCGGGATGTCGGTTTCCCGGGCGTCTTCGATTGCTCGAATGAGTGCTGAAGCGAGGGGGACGTTCTCATTTGAAAATTGTTGGGCTTTTCGAAGCGGGGCGATGGCTTCTTCAGGTTGTGTCACTGCAAGCAGTATTCCCAATTGTAAGTAGGGCTGGGGATCGGCTTCTTCGATCTCGATCCATTCCTCGAGAACGGATCGGGCAGTAGCGCGGTCGTTTTGATCCCAATAGTGAAGTGTTAATGCGCGGTAATAATCTTGCTTCTCCTCACAACTGCCACCCGCTCTCTGCCAGGCCTGCTCAGCAGCCTGGATGTCGTTTGTCATGATTGCAGCTTGTACCTGCAGGCAATCGATCCTCGAATCCAGGGGGAGTGGATCACTTAAATGTAGGAGCGCACGTTCTGCATCCTCTTCGCGTAATGCCAGTGATGCTGCTTCCAGGTGAGTGCTCCAAAGCGCAGGCTCGAGGTGGATTGCAGTTTCTAATCGGTCGAGCACCACGCTCCATTTGCCTTTTGATGCTGCCCGATTCGCGGCGTGCAGGTTTTCGGCGAGGGGTAGAAAGACACCGGAAGGACTGAGCGCGATCGAAATCAAGATCGCCAGGAGTATGTGCGGCCAGCGAGAACGCAGCGGCTTGGGCAACGATTTCTCTCTGAACATAGTGTGTATTATAGTATTTTGATCGGATTCCCGTTGATGTACTTCCAACTTACGCTGTAATACACGCGAAGCGAATCTGAGAAATGCTTCCGACGAGGTTGTTACGGCGAGTGGGAGCGGCTATAATCGATATAGAAAAATCTCGCCGCGCATGTGAAATCATGGTTGCGAATAAGGTGAATCTGGCAGATTGTTGTGGCCAGATATCATTCCTGATACTAACTCAGCTCGATCCGGTGAGGGGCAATTCTGACGATCGAATTCGACTTGATGCCCAGGAGATGATCCACGATCTTCCTGGGCGTTGAAATTTCAAAACTGACGGCTTTTCAATCTCTCAGGTAAGAAGGGAGGTGGAAACAACTCGAATTGTAGGTCGAAGATCCACACAATTCCAGAATCGAATAATTCAAGCGAGATCTATCCAGGAAGGAGGATCACTTGAACATCGTAGTGTGTGTCAAGCAAACTGCAGACACAGCCGCGGCGGTTACGGTCGAAAACGGGAAGGTTTCATGGGGAGATGTTCCCATGATACTCAATCCCTGGGATGAGTATGCGGTTGAGGAGGCGCTTCGCATTAAGGAGGCGCACGGCGGCAAAGTGACTGCACTCAGCCTGGGGCCGGAAAACGCCACGGACGCACTCAAACTAACTTTGGCGATGGGATGTGACGAGGGAATACTCGTGAGTGATCCCGCATTTGCAGGCGCAGATTCACTCGTGGTCTCGAAAATCATCGCCGCTGTGATCGATAAAATCGGCGACGTCGATCTTGTCTGCTTCGGACGTGGTTCTGTCGACAGCGATACCGGTGTTACGGGATCGCAGGTCGCTCGTCGAATGGGATGGCCGGTGCTTAACCTGGTCTCCGAAATCACGGACCTGGATCCGGACGGGAAAACATTATCCGTTGAACGCATGCTGGACGAGAGTCGACAGCGCGTGCGCGCCTCCATGCCTATCGTTCTCAGTGTGGTCAAGGAGATCAACGAACCGCGCTATCCGTCCTTCATGGGAATCCGCAAGGCATCGAAAGCTGAAATTCCGCTGTGGTCGAAAGACGACGTTGGTTTGGACGAAGTGCCACAAAGCGCTGTCTCCTGGCCGGAGATATTCGCGCCTCCCAAAATCGAAACGGAGGTCGAGATGATCGAGGGCGATACGCCTGAGCAAAAAGCGGTCAAACTGGCAGACCGGCTGCTCGAGGAGAAAGTGATCTGATGGCCAACAAAATATTTGTCTACATCGATCACTTCGAGGGTCGTGTGGTTCCTGCTTCTTTGGAAGCGTTGGGTGTTGGGCGCGAGATGGCGAAGACGATCGGCGGTGGTGTATCCGCTGTGGTTCTGGGACAGAATATAGATGACATCGTGCAGCAGGCTGGCGAATATGGCACCGATGAAGTGCATAAGGGAGACGATACTGCTTTGAAAGATTACCGCGGCGAGGCGTATGCGAGCGTTCTTTCCGCGGTCGCTGCCGATGCGGATGTGCTGCTCTTTCCGACCACGGGACGGACTCGGGAGTTGGCGGGCCTGGTGGCGGTCGACCTGGAAACCGGGATTATCCCGGATGTCATCGACTATGAATTCGACGGCAGCAGCGTGCTCGCCACGCGGCCGGTCTATGCCGGAAAGCTGCTGACCAAAGTTGTCTGCGCGGAGTCTCGACCGCAAATCCTGACCTTACGAAGCCGGGCTTTCTTCAAGCCGGAAGCTGATTCGGGGCACAGCGCTGAGATCGTCGATATCGGTGTTGATATTGGCGACATGGCGACGGAGGTGATCGGCTATGGCGAATCCCAGGCCGGAGTCAGTTTGACGGATGCGGCGATCATCGTATCCGGCGGAAGAGGTGTCTCCAACAACGCGTCTCTCGAATCTCCTGCGGACATCAGTGATGAAGCCGAGCAGGAGATCTGGCGAGCACAGCAGGGTTTTAAGTTGATTCAAGAGCTTGCGGATGTACTCAGTGCCGCAGTTGGTGCCAGCCGAGCCGCCGTGGATGCGAATTACATTGCGTACGACAACCAGGTCGGACAAACCGGCAAGGTCGTCTCACCGGATTTGTACATCGCGGCGGGGATATCTGGAGCGATTCAGCATCTGGCCGGTATGCGCACATCCAAGACGATCGTTGCGATCAACAAAGACGCGGATGCACCGATCTTCAAGCTGGCTCGTTTTGGCATCGTCGGCGATTTGTTCGACGTCTTACCGCCCTTAACGCAGGCCTTGCGAGAGCGTATGGGGTTGTGAGATCCGAACCCGATACGGATTCGCACGAGTACGATAGGGAATCAAATCGGCATACCATGGTATTAACGCGCCTCTCAAGCGTCGAAATTCACGGTATTCGCTACAACGATTCCCTGATTTGCTGCGAAGCAGATATGTAGAACCACGATTCGATCTTACCTGATGGAGGGCTATCCCAATGACAGAATCCGCAGCGCAAGCTTTAAGTATCCTGCGAGATACCAGTCTTTTTCAATGGTATGTCATCTCGTTGTTCGCGCTCATCGTGTATGTCTATGCGGTTGAGGTGGAGAGACGGAACTGGAGCCTGATTTTCGCTGGCCTGGCGTTCTGGGGAATGGATTGGTTCAACGAAATCTGGAACGGATTGGTCTTTCACTTCACGCAAACAGCCCCGGTTTGGGGAGCGCCGGGTCAGAGTGCATATCTCATCTTGATCGGCCTGAATATCGAGATTTGCTTCATGTTCGCCATTGCAGGGATCACATTCTCGAAAATGCTTCCTCCCGATAAGCGCATGAAGATCCTGGGCGTTCCCAATCGGATCGTGATGGCGGTTTTCGGATCGGCGTTTTGCGTATTCGTCGAAGGGTTGCTAAACATCGCCGGAGCACTCACCTGGGATTACCCCTGGTGGAGCGCCCAAGCGCCATGGTTGATCTTCCTGATCGGATACATGCCCTTTTTCCTGGTTTCCTTTTGGGTGTTCGACATGGATCGCATTCGCAAGCAGGCTATCACGGTAGGAACGATTTTCGCCGTCGACATTGTGGCGTTGATCCTTTTTATGGGTATCCTGGACTGGATCTAAATCACGAGAAGGTGTGGTTTTTTCTGTGTTGAAACGGCTGGGTAATGCTTCCGTCGTCCAAGTAATCGCCGCAGGTATGGGTTGTGGCTTTGTGGCGCTGCTGGTTTTCGTGATCGCATTCCTGGTGTTGACCTCTCGCTTTGGTCCATCCGGCAGCGGCCAGGTGACCCTGGAAGTCGAGCCTTATCTCACCGCGTTGGCAAGCGATTCTCCCGCATCATCACCATCTGCAACGACCACGATTCCTGCCACCGAGCATCCTTGGGTGGCACCACCCTCGGGGAAGATCGTCTACACTTGTTTTTTCGACGGTTATGACGAAATTTGCATCATGGACGCGGATGGGAGGAATCAACATCGACTGACAGAAATCAAGGCCACGGATTTCTACGCCTCACTTTCGACGGACGCCTCATCAATTCTATTCTCTTCGAGGCGCCTCGAAGGATTTCAGATCTACCGCATGGATCTCGATGGAGAGAATGTAGAGCGTCTCACAGAAGGGATCGGTAGTTTATATGCACCGTCGGTGTCACCTGACGGGAGGACGATCGTCTTCACTCGAGAACGCGAAAGCAGACAGACTATCTGGGTAATGGATAGCGATGGAAGTAACCCTCGTGCCCTCACAGAAAGCAGTTGGGACGACATCGACCCGGAGTGGTCACCAGACGGGACACAAATCTCATTCGCCTCCAATCGGTCCGGTTCGCGTCAGCTGTATGTTATGGAAGCGGATGGCAGCGATATTCGAAAAGTCACTCCGGAATTGCCCGACATGGGAGGCCGGAATGATTGGTCAGCCGATGGAAAAACACTGACGTTTTACGCCGGACCACGATATGATCGCGATATCTATCTGATCGACGTCGACGGAGACAATCTGCGGCAGCTTACGGATGGCGGTGACAATCTGGGGCCATCATTCTCTCCCGACGGCGCCTGGATCGCGTTTACCTCTTATCGAGATGGTAATAACGAAATATATATCATGAATATCTATGGCGGTCAGGTAACCCGGCTTACTGAAAACGCGTGGCCGGAATGGCAGCCGCGTTGGAGTCGTTAGAATTTCCGGGAAGGCTTTAGCGCCTTGATCCATTCTGCTAGAATCGTTGTTGAATCCTCGAACGGAGATATGCATGACGAAAAAGGGCGCATTCACCTTTGTCTTACATTCACACATACCCTACACTCGCCAGGCAGGTCGTTGGCCGCATGGGGAGGAATGGATCCACGAAGCGATTGCGGAGACCTACATCCCCCTGCTCGATGCACTCTACGATCTTCAAGCTGAGGCTGTTCCTGCCCGCCTGACGCTGACTCTCACCCCAATCCTGCTCGAACAATTGGCCGATGAAGACGTGCAGGCCAACTTCATTGGGTACGTTGATGAAAAGATCGACGCAGCTACCCAGGATATCGAGCGGTTTGAGAAGGCGCGCGATGGCGACATGTTGGTATTGGCGAAGATGTATCGGGACTGGTACTCGAGTGCGCGCGAAAGTTTCACACAGCGCTATGAAAGCGACTTAATCCAGGCATTTCGCAATCTGCAAAATCAGCGGCTGATTGAAATCGCTACGTGTGCAGCGACGCATGGATATCTGCCGCTGCTTGGACGCGACGAATCGATCAACCTGCAGCTCCGTACGGCTGTCGAAAGTTATAAACGCCATTTTGGTCGGTCGCCGCGAACCATCTGGCTGCCTGAATGTGCCTATCGACCCGGATATGTTGCACCTGATGGCCGGGAGCGGCCCGGCATCGAGCGTTTCCTTGAAAAACACAATATTCAACTCTTCTTCACCGAAACGCATATGATCGAGGGCGGGCAGCCAGTCGGTGTTGCCGCAGGCGATGCCATCGGTCCGTATCAATCGGTGACCAGGCGTTATCTTGTGCCGGAATCCCAGTTCGAGGAGGCGGAGCCAGCGACGACGTTTCTCCCTTATCTGGTCTACGATTCCAATGTGGCGGTTATGGGGCGCAACAATCGAACGGGCCTCCAGGTGTGGAGTGGGGAATGGGGATACCCGGGGGATTATGATTACCGTGAGTTCCATAAAAAGGACGGCAATTCAGGCATGCAGTACTGGCGCGTGACAGGCGCGAATGTGGACCTGGCCGACAAAGCGATCTATCAACCCCAGGTCGCGGCGAAGAAGGTGATGCAGCACGCCGAACATTTCACGCAGCTGGTGGAAGATGTGCTTGGTGAATTTCAGCAGACCAGCGGGAAGTATGGCATTGCGTGCTCGAATTACGATACGGAATTGTTTGGTCATTGGTGGTTTGAAGGTGTGGATTGGCTGCGGCATGTCCTTCGCAATCTGGCGGATTCGGAAAGCGTGGAACTGACGACCGCCTCCACCTACCTCAACGCGCATCCCGCACAAACGTCGCTTGCACTGCTGGAAGGTTCCTGGGGGGCTGGTGGGACACACTTTGTCTGGGACAATGCAGACACGGAGTGGATGTGGCCGATTATTCACGAGGCAGAAACCCGTATGCTGGCAGCTGTGGGGGCCAACCCGAAGGCGCGGCTTATAAAACGAAAAATCCTCGATCAAGCTGCGCGTGAATTGCTGCTCTTGCAATCTTCCGATTGGCCCTTTCTCGTCACGACCGGACAAGCGAATGAATATGCCATACAGCGATTTCGTGAACACGCCGAACGTTTTACTTCGCTGCTCGATTCATTGGAGACCGAATCCCCGGATGAAGAAATGGCCGATCGACTTTGGGAGCGCGATAAGATTTTTCCTGACATCGATTATCGGTGGTTTCGATCGTGAAAGTGCTCTACCTCGCCGCAGAAGCGACTCCCTTCGTCAAGGTCGGTGGCCTGGCAGACGTCGCCGGTGAACTGCCCCGGGCCCTGACTGCGCTTGGCGTCGATGTTCGCTTGTGCCTGCCGTTCTACCCTTTGATTCGAGAAGCGGGCTACGATACACGTCATGTATTCGACCTGGCCATTCCGCATCAAGCGGGTGAGAAACCGGTTTCCTTCCATCAACTCGACTGGCAGGGGATGCCCGTCTATCTCGTTGACGCCGAAGCGGTTCGCAGCGATGCTTCGATTTATGGGGACACCCTTCAGGAAGTTGAAAAGTTCACGCTTACTTCGCTAACGGCGTTGAAGGCTTGCCAGGCGCTGGATTGGAAACCGGATATCGTTCACGCCAACGACTGGCATACCGCCATGTCGATCGTCTGGTTGATAGGCCATCGCGATGAAGATCCCTTCTGGCAGGACGTGATTGGGCTTTTCAGTATTCATAACCTGGCCTACATGGGAGCGGGAATCGAGCGTGTGCTGGATGATTTCGGTTTGCCAGCCAGCAGCGATCCGCTTCTCCCGGATTGGGCTCGTCATACACCGCTGCCCATGGCATTGTCTCAAGCGGACTGGCTATCGACAGTTAGCCCGACGTACGCACAGGAGATACAGACCGTTGAATATGGCTGCGGGCTCGAACCACTTCTTCAGGTGCGCCAGAATCGGTTGGTGGGTATCCTCAACGGCATCGATCCGCAAATTTGGGATCCAGCAAATGACGATGCGCTTCCCCTGGGATTTTCGGTGGATCGTATCGAGCCGAGAGTGAGGTTGAAAGAGGCGCTTCAGGAGGAGCTCGATTTCGGGGAAGACGATGCGATGCCCTTGATCACTATGGTGTCACGTCTGGATCGTCAAAAGGGAATCGATCTGGCCATCGAAGCGCTGGAGGCCGTCCAGGACGAAGACTGGCAGTTCGTTTTACTGGGAACGGGATCGGATGACCTCGAACGTCGGGCACAGGCTTTTGCGAACGATCTCGAAAAGCGAGCGCGCGTGATTCTACGCTTTGACTCTGCCCTCGCCCGCAGGATCTACGCAGGGGCTGACATGTTGCTCGTCCCCTCACGCTATGAACCCTGTGGCCTTGCGCAGTTGATTGCCATGCGCTACGGCTGCGTTCCCATCGTGCGCGAGACCGGAGGTTTGAAGGACACGGTCATGCCCTACGATCACGGAAGGGGAACGGGTTTTCTTTTCGAAGAGGCCGAAGCGCAGGCTTTGGCATCTGGCATTCGACAAGCACTCGCGGTTTATCGTTCTCCGGATGATTGGAAGGCTTTGCAGTTACGCTGTATGACGCAAGACCACTCCTGGGAAAATACCGCCAATCAGTATCTCCAACTTTACGAAGAGATGCTGGCGAAAGGGCAGTATGAGGCCTGAAGAGCCGCAAGGGTCGAAGCGCGCTGGAGGCGCATTGCTTCATCCCATTTCCCTGCCATCATCGCATGGGATCGGGGATTTGGGTTCTGCGGCGCATCGCTGGTTGGCGTGGCTCGCTGATGCTGGCTGCTCGATGTGGCAGATGCTGCCCTTGGGACCTCCGGGGTACAGTGAGTCACCCTATCAGAGCTACTCATCCTTCGCTGGAAATCCATTACTGATCAGCCTGAATGCCCTGGTCGAGGCTGGTCTGCTTACGGCAGATGATTTGCACACGATGCCCGAATTCCCGGTCGATCGGATCGATTACGCAGATGTGATGTCCTTCAAATACGGAGCACTTGCCCTCGCCGCCGAACGGTTTTTTGATGGCGAGAATTCTTCCTTATTGGAGGCTTTTGTAGAATTTGAAGATGAAAACCGGGATTGGTTGAATGATTTCGCCCTCTTCATGGCCTTGAAGGAAGCGCATGATGGGTTGCCCTGGGCGGCATGGGAATCGGATTTGACCACTCGCCAGCCTGAGGCGATTGCGCGCGCAGCTCGCGTTTTAAAATACGAGGTCGACAAGTATCGATTTCATCAGTTTATCTTTCATCGACAATGGCAGCAGATTCGCCGACACGCATCGGATGTTGGGGTGGAACTGATCGGAGATCTACCCATTTACGTCGCACACGACAGCGTGGATGTGTGGTTGCATCCCGAGTTGTTCCAGGTAGATGAATGCGGCATGCCGACGCAAGTGGCGGGTGTGCCGCCGGATTATTTTTCTCCAACCGGTCAGCGTTGGGGAAATCCACTTTATCGTTGGGAACGGATGCAGGAAGAAAACTTCGATTGGTGGGTGCGTCGTTTTCAAGCTGTGCTCAATCGGGTGGATCTGGTTCGTTTCGATCACTTCCTGGGCCTCAACCGCTACTGGCAAATCCCGGCCGAAAATCAAACGGCAGAGCAGGGGATTTGGCAGCCTGCTCCCGGGGCGGATTTGTTAAACACGCTTCGGGAGGCGCTGGGTGGATTGCCGATCATAGTGGAGGATCTGGGGCTCGTCACACCAGAGGTGGTTGAATTACGGGATCAATTCGGCTTGCCGGGGATGAAGGTCCTGCAGTTTGCCTTTGGCAGCGGACCCGAGAACGAATCGTTGCCGCACCACTATCCGACGAATTGTGTGGCCTACACCGGCACGCATGACAACGAGACCTCGCGTGGATGGTACGAAAATGCGTCAGAATCGATTCGCGATCATTTTCGGCGTTATACTGGTAGTGATGAATCACACGCAGCTTGGGACATGATCCGCTGCATCTGGGAATCCCGGGCAGATCGCGCCCTCACACCCATGCAGGATCTGTTGGATTTGAATAATGAGGCGCGGATGAATGTTCCGGGTACGAGTGAAGGGAATTGGTCTTGGCGCATGCAGGAAATCCATCTTTCCCAACAGCTCGCCGACAGGATGCGTGCCTTGAATGAAACCACGAATCGTCTGAGGCAATAAATACTTGTCGAGATGAATTCTTCTTAGCGGGGAGGCTTGGTTTCTTCAAGTCCCAATCTCATTTCGGTAGTCTTGAAATTAATGAATGGAGAGAGGCGAAATGATCATCGGCGTTCTGAGCGACAGCCACGACAACATCTGGAAACTCGATAAAGCACTGCCACACTTGCAACAAGCGGATGTCGTGTTGCATTGTGGGGATTTATGCGCGCCATTCATGATTACACGTCTGGGGCAGGGACTGCCTCAGGTCCCGATCCATATCGTCTGGGGGAACAACGACGGCGATACCTATCTGATCGCCCAAAAAGCGAGCGCCTTTCCTGCGATTATGCTGCACGGTGCTTTGGCGGAAGTCGAATTGGGCGGCCTGGTGGTGGCCGTGAATCACTACCCGGAAATTGCGCGCGGCCTGGCTTTGTCCGCGGCCTACGATCTTGTGTGCTATGGGCACGATCACATGGCAAATGAGGAAAAACTGGGTGATTGTGTTCTGCTCAATCCTGGTGAGTTGATGGGTATGAATGGCCGCAGTTCGATTGCCTTCGTCGATTCCGGGACGAGGGAAGTGCGATTCGTCGATTTGTAGACCTCGTCGCTCCCGGTGGGATTTCGTTTAAACCCCAACCGATTGAAGAAAATTCGATATTGGATGGGCCGTTGATTCACGGTCGTGGAGCGCAGCTAACGGCTGGCAAAGCATTTTTCGGTCTAGCGATTCTTTGCTCCGCAAGATTCACGCACGATCAATTTCGTCGGCAACACGATGGAAGCAGTGTGGTTGTCCTCGAATTGTTTTTGCATCATCAACACTTGTAGCGCGTAGGATGCCATCCGCCGCTTGGGGACATCGACCGTCGTTAATCCGGGTCTAATCATATCTGCAACCCCGGTGTTGTCGATGGAAACGATGGCAAGATCGTTAGGGACATTCAACCCTTGGTCCTTGATTGCAGCGATGGCGGCGATGGCGCTTTCGTCGTTGGCGGCGAAGATCGCAGTGGGGCGCGGCTCGATTTGCAAAATCTGGAGGGTCAACCGATATGAAGTGGGGAGCAAATTTGTCGGATCGGTGACGAATACCAAATCTTGATCGTAGGGAATATCGTGGTCGATCAGCGTCTGTCGATAGCCGGTCATGCGTCCGTCCTCCAGCGCCAGAAAGGCGATCCTTTCATGACCGAGACCGATCAGATGCTCAACCGCCTGTCGAGCCGCTGCAACTCGGTCGAAAACGACAGTCGGCCAATTCTTTACTTGCTCCTCGAGACAAACCACGTTGTCGATGCGTTCTTCGATCTGGTCGAGGATGCGTTCGTGCTCCTCTTTCAAGGTCATCATTGAGGGCAAGATGAGAATCAAGGACGAAATTTCATCTTTGTGGATATTCTTATTGAAGAAAACGGGATCCAGCAAGGCATCGAAGAAGGAAAAGAAACGAACTTCCTGGCCTAGGCGATGGGCTTCCTCGAACAAGCCGGCCAGGATGATGTTGTAGAAAGGGCGTTCCAGCACATTAAAGCTCTGGCCACCAGCGAGAATACCCATCGCTCGATTGGCGTGTGAGGAACCCATTTTTAACAGCTGGGCGTATTTATTCGGCCGATAATCCAACTCCCGGATGGCATCCGACACTCGCTGCCTGGTTTCCGGAGAGACCTCTCTCGGGCCGTTGTTAATCACGTAGGACACGATGCTTCGGGAAACCCCTGCTCGCTCTGCCACATCTTTCTGTGTTACTCCGCGTTTCGTCTTTTTCGATGCCATACACGCTCTACCCTTGTCTTCTTCTATATCGGATCATTCGATTTTTACTGCCATGAGTTTATCAAGACCGAGTCTTCATCCGGTGGGATGATCTCGATATCTGTGTGTACTTTTAGCAATCCTGGGGCACTGGCCGTTACGTTCACTTTTGAGGGTTGATAGCCCGCTTTAAGAAATAGTGCGGTCTGGCCGCCAATCAAGGGGAAGGGGTTTTCTCCAATTAATTCCGCTTCCCCGTCAATTTCGAATGAGACTACTTTGGCTGCATACGGTAAAGGATTGCCATAGATATCTGTAATACGTAACACAATGCGGGTCATATCGTTACCGTTGGCATACAGACATTCATCTTCTGCGGACAACTCCAACCGCATGTTTACTTTATTGTTGGCCATACAACACTCACGGACAACTTCTCCGTTGATGTAGCCCAAGACTCTCAAGTCGTGAAATTCACGTTTTCCCCAGGTGCTGTACAACCCAAAACAGTCGATGACAAACGGCGGGTGGGGGAGATTTGGGTACGCTGCACGATCCGGCTTAAAAAGCCCCATGGATGTTTCGCCGAAGTATACTTCAATTTCATCGCAATTACTGAAAATCACGAGTGGGTTGATCCCACCTCCCGAGCGATCTCCCAACGTCCAATGAGTCGCAGGTTTGAGAACGATGCGTTTGTGTGGGTGCTGCTGGCTCTGATAAAAATACGCGGCCCATTTGGGCAGGCGGAAAGTGTCCATAACGCCGTGATAGCAAATGCGATCCCCGGCACCAAACTCTAGATGGGTGGCGTAATCGAAAGCGCACCAGCCGATCGCGCCCGCGATGCGCTTGTTGCCCATCTGTTGGTCGTGGATTTTGGCGTGCAGCAAGGCGTGTTCGATCAGGCGATCTTCGTTGTCCCAGATTTTCGTGGGGAATTTATGGCCGGCAAATTCCGTGATCATATACGGTTGTTCCGAGGGCTCCAGAACGGTGTTTGAGAAATCATTATACGTGTAGACATCTTCGAGAAACGAACTGCCCTGAAAACAGCGCACACCGCCAGTCGGCCGGGTGGGATCGAGTTCACGAGCCAGTTCATTCGTGCGTGTGTAGAAGGGATCAAAATCTCGGGATTCATTGATGCGCACCCCCCACATAATGACGGAAGGGTGATTGCGATCGCGTTCGATCATCGCTTTCAATTCTTCCAGGGACTTGGCCTGCCATTCTTCGTCGCCGATGTGTTGCCAGCCCGGAATCTCTTCGAACACAAGCAGACCGATTTCGTCGCAACGGTTGATGAAATGTGGGGATTGCGGGTAGTGTGACGTACGCACGATATTGCATGCCAAATCGTTCTTCAGAATGTCCGCATCCCGGCGTTGTAAACGGGCCGGGGCTGCGGCACCGATGTAGGGATAACTTTGATGACGATTCAAGCCGAATAGTTTCACCCGTTCGCCGTTGAGGAAGAAACCATCGTTTGATCGGAATTCAGCCTCGCGGAAACCGAATCGGGTTTTGATACCATCCAGAATTTTGCCTTCTTTCCAGAGTGTAGTCTCCAGGATATACAGTGTTGGTTCTTCGAGTGACCATAATTTCACTTCCGGCAGATGGGGGAAGACCATAGTTCTTGTCGGATCGCTTGCAGGGACTGTGTGCGCGGCGATTTGCTCTCCCTGTTGGTCGATGAGCGTGGCCATGATCTCCATCTCGTCGTCCGCCCGGCTGAGGCGTAGGTCACATACCAACGACGGTTGTTCCAGGACGTTTTCGGTATGTACAAATACATTCTCGATATGGCATGGATCGACCAAGCGCAGAAAGACATCCCGGTAGATACCGCCGTAAGTGAGATAGTCGACCAGGTGACCGTACGGGGGCACGTCTTTGCTTTCACGCGAATCGACGTGTACATCAAGTGTGTTCTCATCCTCATCGACTTCATCGGTGATCTCAATACTGAACGGCGTGAACCCGCCGTGGTGTTCGCCGACCAGACTCCCGTTTAAGTAGATACGGCAAGCAAGCATCACACCATCGAAATCGATAAACACGAGTCGACCGTTCTTTCTTTCCGGTAATTTAAATCGTTTTCGATACGTAGAGATGAATTGATAGTCTCGATCGTTGATGTGATTGAAGGGGAACAGAATGTTGGTATGAGGTAAATTTACGCGCTGGAAGTGTTTTCCATGAGCACTCGGGTTGATCTTCTCGGGGGCGTAAAGCCAGTGATCGTTGAAAGGTAGCTTTATTCGCATTTTTTTATATTGGGCACCGTGGATTCTCTGAAGCGGATATCGGCAATCTACACCGCTTGACTTTCGTATCTGGTTCCAGTATAATCCACAGTTGCACGTGTAGTCAACACGAGTTGATAATAAGATGACTAACACACTTCTGCAATTTTCCGATAAAAAAGCGACCAGATTTCATGAAGGACAGTAGACGCATCCCATGCGTTTATCTTGCGCGCGTCAACGTAGCTCGTAGTTCGAGGGAATTGCCACAACCAAACCATATATACTAAATGGAGGAGAAACTATGAAGAAGGTCGATATCTTTAAGGCGCTTCTGTTGTGCGTTGTACTCATTCTCGCACTTGCCGCCTGCGATACGGATACAGCTCCAACCGCAGAGGAAATGGAAGAGGCCGAGTCTGAAGAGGCCGCTGAACCCGCAGAAGAGGAAATGGAAGAGTCGGATCAAGAGATTCCCACATTGACCCTCTGGGTTTACGACGACACCCGTCTTACGGTTCTCAACGAGCTTGGCGCTGAATTCGAGGCGGAGTACGGTGTCGGCTTGACCGTCGAGGTCCAGGACTTGAGTGAAATTCGCAATGCTATGACCCTGGGCGCCGCCACGGGTGAAGGGCCAGACATGGTCATCATCCCTCATGACAATCTTGGACCGATGGTTGAAGAAGGAGCCGCAGCCGTCATTGATCTGGGTGACAAGGAAGAGCAGTTCCTCGATCCCGCCATCGCAGGCTTCTTCTACAATGGCGCACTGTACGGTCTACCGCTGTCGGTAGAGAACATCGCCTTGTTCCGCAACGTCGACATGGTGCCGGATGCCCCCACGACATGGCAGGAAATCTATGACACCGGCGTCGCTTTGGTGAATGATGGAACTGCCGACTCGGCGATGGGTTTCCCGGATCTGACCTACAACAGCTATCCGATGTACACCTGGCAAGGTGGATATATCTTTGGCCGGGACGCGGAAGGCAACTTCACCGCGGACGACATCGGCATGGCAACTGAAGGTATGATCAACGGTCTTGAGTGGGCATACAGTCTGGTCGAGGCTGGCGCAGTTTCCACGAACATTGACTGGGAAGCCATCCACGTGCAGTTTGAAACCGGACGTTCGGCGTACATCATGACCGGTCCGTGGGCGATCACCCGCTTCAAGGAAGCCGGAGTTAACTACGCAATCTCGGCATTCCCTGAGGGCGGATATCCCTTCATGGGAGTCCAGGGCATCGTTGTGAATGCCAGCAAGGAAAACGTGCTTCTTGCTCAGACATTCTGCATTGACTTCCTGGCCACGGAAGAGAACTACCAGCGGTTGTTCGAAGCAGACACACGCCCGTCGGCTATAATCTCCATCTTTAATGCCGCGGACGATCCAGATACAAAGGCTTTCAACGAAGCTGGCGTGAATGCCGATCCAATGCCCAACATCCCCGAAATGGGTTATGTCTGGGATGCTTGGCAAAACGCCACCCTGCTCGTTTTCCAGGGTGATTTGGACGCACTGACAGCACTGCAGAAAGCAGTTGACCAAATCCGCCAACAGATTGAGGCGGATGCCTAGCGCATAAGATCGTTGACAGGGCGCAAATGCTCATAATTGGTGACAGCCACCTTGGTGGCTGTCACCAATCCCTCTATAATCATCTCGGATCAAGTTCTAGAGATCCTTTACAAGACTACATTAGACGACAGAAGGGCTTATGGACACGAAAACGAATAAAGCTCGCTTCTCATTCTTCTCGTTTTTACCCAATTTGCTCATTGTTGGCACTTTTCTCGTCTTCATGATCTGGCTTATTACGCAGATGCTGCATGACGGGTTGTACCCAATAGCCGCCGCAGTGAGCGCCGTCGCGGTGTTCGTGGTTCTAGTTTATCTACGCCCTCGCTTCACTCCGATGCGTTGGCTGGGTGTCGGTATTGCTATGGTGTTATTGTTCACGCTTTATCCCATCATATACACCGTTGTTATCAGCACCACGAACATGGGAGCCGGCCATCTGCGTACAAAACAGCAAGCCCTCGATGTCATCGAAAGTCTTACCTATCTCCCTGAGGGTGGTGAAACGTTTGAATGGGCGGCTTATCTTGATGTCCAGGGTGACTATGCTCTATGGCTGATTCCCGGGAATGAAGCTCCTGGCATGCTGGCCAAACCGGACGAGCCCATTGATGCCCTGTCTCCCGGAGATGGGGTCGTGGGCGAATTGGATGATGATGGATACCCAACATCAATCGAGGGGTATCAACGTCTGGAGCGTAAGGATGTCATCCCCATTCTTGACACCTTGGGTGAAATCACTTTCGGTGAAGCGCCAGACACGGTGCGCATTCGTTCTCTCAGCTCGGCAGCTTCTCTCCAAGCGCTTTATAAATATGACGAGGAGATGGATACTGTCATCAATCAGCAAACGGGGGATGTTTACCAGCCAGTTGATGGGACTTTCACCTCGGAGAGCGGCGAGGAGTTGATCCCCGGCTATATCACCAGCATCGGATTGCATCATTTTGAGTTGTTCCTTGGAAATCCTGGGTACCGCGATCCTTTAGGCCGGATTTTCCTCTGGTCACTTACTTTTGCAGTTCTTTCCGTTGCGCTGAGTTGGGCGGTAGGATTGATTGTCACGATTATGTTCGATGATTTACCGGGAAAACGATACATTCGTGCGTTGCTAATCATCCCCTGGCCAATCCCAGTGTTGATTTCGGTTCTGATCTGGCGCAGCCTGCTGCAGCCCGATGTTGGCGTCATTCCGCCAATATTGCGCTCGATTATTGGATCGTCACCAGCCTGGTTCCAGGATCCGTTCTGGACTCGGTTTGCGTTGGTCTTGGTCAATGTATGGCTCTCTTATCCATATTTCTATGTAATCACGGCCGGGGCATTACGCTCCATTCCGGAGGAGATTTACGCAGCAGCGGTAGTTGATGGCGCAGATGCTTGGAAAAAGTTCCGTTACATCACCTTCCCGTTGCTGCTGCGTATCCTTACCCCCTTGTTGATCGCTTCCTTTACTTTCAACTTCAACAACTTCAACTTGATTTATATCTTCAACCAGGGGAACCCGCCAATGCCCGGAACGATTGTTCCTATGGGTTACACCGACATCTTGATTTCCTTCGTCTTTAAGCTGGCGTTTGTGAATTCCAACGTAGCAAATTACGGATTGGCTGCGGCGATCACCATCATCTTGTTCTTGTTCGTTTCCGTAATGGTGATTGTCCAGGTTCGTTCGACGAAAATCTTCGCGGAGGAATGATAACATGACGACTTCTCCAGGACAGACTACAGAACAGACGATCCCGGGGTCGGGTTTGCTTCAAACTCGTAGGCAGAGGAGATTGATCAGTCGCGGAATTCGCTATTTCATCGCTCTCATTCTGATTATCTTCGCGGTGGCCCCGGTGCTCTGGGTGATTGGCGCCTCGCTTAATCCAGCGAAATCCTTGGTTGGCGGAACGATCTGGCCGAAGAATGCCAGTTTGATTAACTTCGATCAGTTGTTCAATCATCCGCAGTACGATTTTGAAGGGTGGCTGTTAAACTCCTTTAAAGTCTCAGGGATCTCAACGATCCTGACAGTGTTGATCACGATCAGCGCCGGTTATGCGCTTTCGCGCTTTCGATTCAAAGGAAAAGAACACTTCCAGACAGCGATATTGATCATCAATGTATTCCCGGCGATCCTCGCAATGGTGGCCTTGCGTTCGATGTTCCAGCAAATCGGTCTCTTCATAGAGCAGATTGGCTTGGATTCACACGGTGCCTTGATTTTAATTTACACTTCCGGCGCGATGGGGATCAACGTCTTGATGGTGAAAGCTTTCATCGATACCATTCCGTTAGATATTGACGAATCGGCGCGCGTGGAAGGTGCGAGTCATTTTCAAACCTTCCGTTACATTATCTTCCCCATGATCATTCCGATGACCATCACTGTGGGTGTGCTGACATTCATGGTCTCTTACGCCGATTTCATCATCGCCCGCGTGATCATTCAGAGTATGGATAAATTAACTGTTATGGTCGGGTTGAATCTCTTCACTACCATCCGCTTCGATGTGGATTTCGGTATGCTCACCGCCGGCGCGATTATCGCGGCAATCCCGATCATCTTGATTTACATACCGCTACAGAAGTACGTCATCGGTGGCTTGACGGCAGGTGCCGTAAGGGCGTAGTTCATGGTTCTCGTTGGTTAAAACATCGTTCTGACTTACGCACAGGAACGCATCCCTCCCCACAAGATTGCGCAAGCATCTCTTGACTTGCGCAATCTTTCATTTAATTCTTCGCATGGAGGAATTTACCAGAATCCAAACGCCGTGCATCTTCGACCGAGGGGAGAATTCCTTGCATTAAGGTCTTTAAGCTAGATAATGATTGTTATATTCGAGTCCATCATCCGATATAAAGTGCGCAAGATTCGGGTGGAATAACTCGGATTTCACCGGTATGCTGTAGTCATGGATAAATGGGCTATCGAACAATCGGATCATTACAAGCAGGTCGAGCGAGCGATTGGGTTCCTGGAGCAAAACTTCCGTCGTCAACCCAGTCTGGAAGATATTGCTGCAAGCGTGAACTTGAGTAAGTTCCATTTTCAACGCTTGTTTAAACACTGGGCTGGTGTTACCCCGTCTCAATTCTTGCGTTATCTAACGCTGGAATACGCCAAAGACCGTTTGCGACAATCAAAGAGTATATTCGATGTCGCTCAGGATGCTGGATTATCCAGTTCGAGCCGCTTGCATGACCTTTTTATTACGTTCGATGCCATGAGGCCAGGCGAGTACAAGCAATACGGAAAGAATCTGGATATCACCTATGCTTTTCTTCCCACACCGTTTGGAGAATGCTTGCTCGCCACAACAGAGCGCGGGATTTGCGCACTGCGTTTCCCGGGATCACAAGACCATGAAGCAGGAATGGCCGAATTCAAAAAGGAGTGGCCGCTGGCGACCTTCATCGAGGATCGGGGTAAGCTTTGGCCAATTGTCCAAAGGCTTTTTACGCCGTTCCAGGCGGATGAGGTCAGGGAATTTCATCTGCTGCTCAAAGGGACCAACTTTCAGATTCAAGTCTGGCGGGCGCTGCTCGCCATTCCATCCGGCGCAATGGTGACCTATCAAGATGTGGCTGCGAGTGTGTCCAAACCCTCCGCCGCACGTGCGGTGGCGAATGCCATCGCTCGCAATCCAATCAGCTTCATCATCCCCTGCCATCGGGTGATCCGCAAGGCCGGCAAGATCCACAAGTATCGCTGGGGATCAGCGCGGAAGAAAGCCATGTTGGGATGGGAGGCAAGTCAGTTGGAAGGTGAGATTCCTCAAGCGTAGCTTTCTGGTGTTGTTTGAATTACCCCATTACAACGACGACTTGGTTTTCCTCTCCCAGCTGATCCACCGGGATTAGATTGTCCTCCAGCGCTGTATCATTCAACGTGATCGAGCGGACGCCCTTGCAGATCTTGTCCGGATTCTTGACCTCAATCTCAATCGTTTTGCCGCGGAAGCGGCGGGTTGCCTTGAATCCCTTCCAATCGCTGGGAATACAGGGATCGATACGCAGGCCGTCGACTTCCGGTCGGATGCCCAGGATGTACTGCGTCATACTGTAGTAAAACCAGGCCGCTGCGCCTGTGAGCCAGGATGTGCGCGTGTTTCCCGCGCGGGGGGAAAACACCGAATACGTGGTTTGCGCCTGGACGTAAGGTTCGCTCTGGCGGATTTCTGCCCGGTCGTTGTAACTGGCGGGCATGCATGCTCGCAGGTATTCATAGGCGCGATCTCCATTTCCCAGCATAGACTCCGCCATGATTCCCCAGCCCTGGGTATGATGGAAGATACCGGCATTTTCCTTGATTCCCGGGTTGAAGACGACGGAGCGCATGACCTCGATGGATGTCTTAACAAACGGCGGCGCGCAGAGCATGAGCCCATGCGGCGTCGCCAGCTTCTCTTTGACAGACTGCATACATCGAGACGCTTGTTCGGGCGTGGCGGCCTCACTGATCACGGACCAGACTTGTGTGTTCAGGTAAATCTGGCCTTCATCGTATTCATGGGTGCCGTAGACCATGCCCTGATCGTCGATCGCCCAGATGAACCAATCTCCATCCCAGGCACATGCCTGGATCTTGCTGTCCAGTGCATCACGTTGGGTGAGTGCCCATTGGTTTTCATCCTGCTTGTCCAACCGATCGGCAATCTCAGCATAGATCGTCAGCCCCAAACGCACCTGAAAGGCGACGAAGAGACTTTCCCCTTGATATCCCAGGCGCAGGCAATCATTCCAATCGGCGGCCAAGCCGCAGGGAAGCCCATTCTTACCTGTACGTTCCAGGTTGAATTCCAGGGCGCGACGCAGGTGGCCGAAAACGGTGGCTTCTCCCTGATCGGCGTAAGGCAGCACCTTGTCATAGAATGCGGTATCGCCGGTTTCCGCAACGTACGTCGGGACGGCGTTGAAAAACCAAAGGCAATCGTCTGAACGATATTCTTCGTCGGGTGGTGGTTCTTCCTGGCCGGGACGATGTTCGAAAGCCTGGATAACCGGCATGGCGCCGCCATTCGAAACCTGGCCGGTGAGCATCAATTCCAATCGCTCTCGAGTCTCCTCTGGAATGGCAGCGGCCACACCGAGAAGGTCCTGTACCGAATCACGGAAACCCAGTCCGTCGCGCTCACCGTTGTAGACCAAACTGGCTGCTCGCGACCAAGCGTACGTAATCAGGCAGTTGTATAAACCCCAAACGTTGACCGAGTGATTGAGATCCTCATCCGGGGTTTCCACTTCGAGGGATCCGAGTTTCGAATGCCAGTTACGCTTCAACCGTTGAAGCTCTTCTTCCGCACGCTCAAGAGAGCCAAATTCCGCAACTTTTTTCTTGCCAATTGAATTCGCATCTCCAATTCCCAACATGACCAGCAACTCCTGGCTTTCCCCCGGTGCAAGGCTTAAATTGGTCTGCAAAGTCCCACACGCGTTATCGCCGTAGGCATTACTGTTGGTGCATTGGCCCTCTTCGACGACGGTTGGATTGTGGTAGCTGCGGTAAGGTCCGAGAAACGCCTCTCGACTTGTATCGTATCCTTCAACAGGCGAACCGATGAGAGTCATCCAGGTTTGGGTCGAAGAGCCATCCTCCAAACTAAGCTCATCGTTAGCGGGAAGGTTGTCGTGGATGGCGATCCGCAGCATGCCGTTTTCGTGTTCGCCGCGTATGATAAAGAGGGAATACTGTAAATTGACGCGATCCTGCCGGGTAATCCACTGGTTGGTGAATTCGCAAAACGAAAAGACCGAAATTTCTCTTGGTCGGTCGCTTTCGTTGGTCACTTTTAAACGCCAGTACTCGAAGGTTTGTCCCAGCGGAACGAAGTAGGTCGTTTCGCTGGCGATTCCCTCGTACTTCGATTCGATCGTGGTATATGCCGTTCCGTGACGACAAGTCGTTTCATATTTGTCTAAGGATTTGCCCACGGGCTGCCAGGATGCCGACCAATAATCACCATTATCTCGATCCCGCAAGTAGAAGTAGCGACCTGGTTGATCCATGGGAATGCTGTTAAAACGCAATCGCATGAAGCGGCCGCGCGCCCCGGATCGGAAGAAACCATAACCACCGGCGTTGTTGGTGATGATGGCGCCATACTCGGTGGAGCCCAGGTAATTACTCCATGATTGTGGTGTGTCGGGGCGGGTGATGACGTATTCCTTGGATTTGTCGTCAAAATAGCCGTACTGCATTGAGCACTCCTTTAGGGGTGATTTGGTTGCCGTTTGCGTTCCCAGACGCAGCCGGGTTTACGCTCATCGAGGGTTTGACATACTCCGCGCCGATTGGTTTCCGGTTTTTCGCCGAAATCCGACTGCGAATTATGGATGGTGATCGGCTGAATTATACAACGACGTTATGGCTCAACTTGCAGGATGATTCAATCGTTCTCCAGCAACTCAATCACAGCGGCGAAATGTTCTTGTCCGTCCAGGTAGGCGTAGCGTCCGCCCTCGAATTCGCCGCGCTGTACGAGAGCCATTTCATGATCGTCCAGGGTTGACAAACATTCGTCGATGTCTTCGACCTCGAATGCGACATGATGAAGGCTGGGACCATGGCGGTCGAGATGATCCTTCCAGGTGCTTTTCCCCTCCATAGGTTCGATTAACTCCAGCATGAGGGGACCGATGTGGAAGAAGGTTAACTTGGCGCGTGCCCTCGAGGGCTCTCCCTTGTACTCCGTGTGTGCCTTCTCAACTGGATCGGTGATAATGATTTCAGGCTTCGCTACGCCGAGGGCTTTTGACCATGCCAGCGCAGCTTTTTCAATATCGTCTACCACGAGTCCGATTTGGGTTATCTGTTTACCGTTCAATGGAGCATCTCTCATAGAGTATCCCTCCAACAGTGAGCCACGACTACCATCTGAATTCGACCCCGTCGAGGAAAGCGCGCGCCAGAATTACATGCCCGACCAGGTTGACGTGAACTCTGTCCTCTGCCAGTGATATGGGGTTAAGGATCTTCATCGCCCGGTCAAACGCAGCCTGTGTATCAACAAAGATAGCTCGATTTTCTTCAGCGATCTCTCGCACTGCGGCACCATATAGATCCATCATACTCCGCATGGGATCGGAGCGATCGGGCTGAATATGGTAGGGCGACATCAGGACCAACCCCTGGAGTCTAGGCCTTATCGTACGAACCAGTTCTCCCAGAGTTCTTGCATACTCCTTAAGGGAACCCTGCGTTTCAAGCCCGGATATGAAGTCGATGGAACGCCAGACATCATTGATCCCAATCATAATCGATAGCCATTCCGGTCCCCAGGCGAGGACGTCGCGCTCCCAGCGAGCGGCGATATTCCGAACTGTATCGCCATTCACACCAACATTAACAATATGCAGCCGTTTTGTCGGATCACTACCAGTGATTATGGCCTCGACCAGGCTTACATAGCCGGTTCCGAATGCTTCAATATTGCCTTCGACCGCAGGGCGGGTACGACCGCAGTCGGTGATCGAATCGCCGATGAAGATGAGACGACTTCCAGGTGGGATTAGCATGGCGGAATTCTCCTGATTGGTGTGATCGTGCTATTCAAAGGAATACTTGAAGCCGGCCTGGGCGCGTATCTTATCCATAAGCCGCATGTTGGCCAAAGTGTCCGCATGAGTCATGCCGGGACTCTCGATCAATCCCGCACGGATACAGCGCATTGCCTCTTCAATTTCATACTCGAAACCTGTGGCTCGAAACGGTTCACGTTTGGTGTCCTGTTGGTCTCCTTTGATCAACGTGGCTTCGGTGGCGCCCCAGAAGTTGGGATGGATACAGATACGTCCTTCTGTGCCGAAAATGGTAAAGTCGTTGGCGCCATCCACGAGAAAACTGCAGGTGAACTGGGATAACCGCTCGTCGGCATAGATCATCGTGGCTGCTGTCTGCGCATCGACTTTGGTTTCACTGAGGAAGCTATGGGCGCTAACCGACTCCGGGTTGTCACCGAACACCCATTGGGAAACGGCGATGTTGTAGACCCCGATATCCAGCAAGGCGCCGCCCGCCAGTGCGTGATTCCAGAGTCGGTGTTCGGGATCATCCGGTGCACGAAAACAGAAATTCGAAGTAAGCAACTTCAAATCACCGATCTCGTTTCCGTTCAACCATTTGCGGATTTGGCTATAGATCGGCAGGTAGCGAGTCCACAGGGCTTCCATCAAGAACACGTTGCGAGCATTGGCGGTCTCGATGAGACGTCTTGCATCCGCAGCATTGACCGTCAACGGTTTTTCACACAACACGGGTTTATCTGCTTCCAGACACATCAGCGCTTGATCGTGATGGAAGGGGTGGAGCGTGGCGACATATACGCCATCAACATCGTTATCTTCGATCAAGTCTTCATAGGATGCGTAGGATTTCGGCGCATTGTACATTTGCGCGAATTCTTTTGCGCGATTGGCGTCACGACTGGCAACTGCATAGAGTACACCATCGTCGATCACTTCAAGTGCTTTGGCGAAGGTATGGGCGATTTTTCCCGGTCCGATCACGCCCCAACGAAAATGTGCAGCAGGCATGGTTCCCTCCTTTATACCGTCTATTCTACTTTCTCTAAATGGATACGCATAAAGATCGGCAAATTCTGTAGGGTTGTCGTCTCGATGGATGTGCGATCTGCAAATTGTGATCGGTTGATTATGTCCTCGATCTCTTCTCGGCTGTAAAGATTCAATCCCAGGGCATTTCCGGAACGCAAGCCAAATTTGTTCAAATGGACGGCCATAAATTGTCTCAATTTACTGGCATCCGCCATGTTGGCTCGGATCGTCTCAACGGCTTGATCGATGTCGATACCTTTCTGTGGCTCGAAAAGGATGGCCACGCCTCCTCGCTTTAGAATCCTGTGGATCTCATTGAAACAGGCGATCAGATTCTCCCAGTAAGACATGCTAGAAGCGCAGGTGACGATGTCGAAGGTCTCGTCGTCATAGGATGTCTTCTCGATACTTCCGACTCGTAAATCAACATTCAATTCTTTCAGATTTCTCTCGGCGCTGCGAATCGAGTGCTGCGACAAATCGAGCCCGTAGAGTTCGAGTGTTGGTCGCATTTGATGGATGACTTCAAGCTGCCAGCCTGTGCCGGTACCGACGTCGAGAATGCGCCCTGTTTCGGGCAACTGAATCTGTTCAGCGATCTCGTGGTAGAGCCCGGCTTCCATGCGTCGTTTGCCGACGAAGTCCTGCAGGGCTGCGGCAAATCGGGATCGAGAAAATATGGGCATGAATCACCTCGCTGCGATGTCCTGACGCTAGCGCCATCCGATGGACAACATCTCAGGCGTTAATTGGATCTGATCGTTGTTCACAATCACGATGGCATTCTCCCCGGGGGCGAGATCGAAGTAGTTATCGCTGAAGCGGGTACGTTCATCCGCGACGGTCAGGTGAAAGTAGTACAGGTAGGCATTTGCACGCACCTGTACCTGCAGCTCGTGTTCGCCTACAACCGAGATCGTCATTTCAGGGGAGACGACCGGACGCTGCAAATCCTTGATGGGGGCGAAGAAGATGCGATTCGATGGGAAGCGTTCCCTGTCTGAACGAACACGCAAATAGCGATCTGGTAAAGCGTCGGTCCTGTTGGCGTCGGCTCGCCAGACCCGCTGGCTGCTGTTGGCGGGTACATGTATTTTCAGGCGCTCCTCCCAAAGCGAGCCATCTGCAAAAGTCCCGTGTTGGATAACGATCTCATCGTCCAGTGCATCGAGTTCGTCATTGGTGATCCAGAGTTCAGGGATGCCGTCTTCTGCGCGTTGGAAGGAAGCGAGTATCGGCGCGTAGGCGCGCTTGACGTAATAATATCCAGCTTTCCCGAAACCGTAATAATCGATGATGCTCCAACTCTGCACGGGCCAGCAATCGTTGAGCTGCCAAAGCAGCGAACCAGAGCAGTGCGGTTTGCGACGCCGAAAGTGCTCGATGCCGAATTTCAACCCCTCCGCCTGGGCGATCATACTGAAATCGATGTAATCATCCAGGTCTTTCGGCAAACCGGTCACCGTTTTCATGAGACGGTCCCCTTTATCCTTGGGATTGTCCTTGTTGTGGTGATCCATCGATGGGCTGTGATGGAAGAGCTGGTCGGCTGGAACGCAACGGCGCAGTGTCTCGAAGACCGGAGAAGCGTGCATGCCGAATTCGCTGATAAAGCGTCCCATGTTCTCGGCGTAATGTAAGAAGGAGACGTCTTCCGGCGTTGGGCCTTCCGGACGAGAGGTGAGGACTTCCCGGGCGGCTTCTTCTTTCACAGGGAGGCCGTGCCATACGTGCCAGTCGTGCACGTCACCTTCTTCCATACTGTTGGGGTAGGGACCACCGAAGGAACTGCCCGGCCAATACGGTGTCACGCCATCCAGTTCATCTACGGCTTCCGGCATGATCTTGTCGTAATACAACAAGCCCGGGAGCGGACCCAATTCCTCGACCAGGGAAATGATGCGATGGATCATCTGGTTTTCATTGTTGCCGCACCAGAGAGCCAGGCATGGATGGCTGCGTAGGCGTCGGATTTGATAACAGATCTCCTGTCGGACTTCTTCGACGAAAGCAGGATCATCCTCGGGGTAGGGCGAGCAGGCGAACATGAAATCCTGCCAGATCAGGATCCCCAATTGGTCACATAATTGATAGAAAACGTCATGCTCGTAAATCCCGCCGCCCCAAATGCGCAGCATGTTCATATTCGCGCCGCGGGCAATCTCGAGTAATTGCTGGTAAGGTGCTCGAGTCAGTGCACCAACGAATGAGTTTGCAGGGACCCAGTTGGTACCGCGTGCAAAGATGGGTACGCCGTTGAGTACGAAGCGGAAGAAACGTGTGCCCGGTTCGTGCTCGTCGGGGGATTGATCTAATTCGAGTGTCCGTACGCCCACCCATTGCTGCCGTCGATCCAGTTCGGTGCCATCTGGTTCCAGCAGCCGGACCTGGAGGTTGTAGAGGAAGGGTTCTCCCAGATCATGTGTCCACCAGATGTGGGGATTATCCAGAGTCAACGAAATCTGTCCGGCGGCGAGGTTGTCGTGCTGTAACTCGAGTATCGACTTCAAGACTGGTTTTGTGGCATCCGACTCGGATAGTATGATTTCAGCTTGCAAGGGGCCATCGCCCGAAAAAGCCTCTGCTTCCAATTTCACGACGAGTTCCGCTTTTTCTCTTGCGGCATCAATACTCTGGGTGATGAAATGCAAACCGGCAATCGCAGCGTGACGCTGGCGGTGTAACTCGACGGGGCGCCAGATCCCGATCGTAGGCAGGCGAGGGCCCCAATCCCAGCCGTATCCAAATTGTGCCTTACGCATCAGGTTGCGCTTGGGACCTTGAAGCGGGCGGTCAGGCCAGGTGAGCGCTGGTTTATCTTTCACGTGCTGCAGGGGAGGATCAAAGCATACAACCAGGGTGTTGGCAGCGTTCGTGCGCATACTCTCACTAACATCAAAAACGGCTTCATGGAACATATTTGCATGCTTCCCGAGTTCTTCGCCGTTGAGCCAGATGGTTGCGTAGGTATCTAGTCCGTGGAAAACGAGCTGCAATCGTTCATCGGACTGTAGTGGTTTCCCTTCGAAGTCGAATTGGATGCGGTACCACCACTCCCTTTCTTCCATCCAGGCACATTCCAGCTCGTTGCGATCGTAGAAGGGATCGGGTATGCGTCCGGCACTGGCCAGGGCGCGATGAACATCACCTGGGACGGACACGTCGATCCAATCTTCGGTGCTGATTGACTCCATTTGTGCACCGAGAGTCTTGCCTTCTCCGGGCGCATAATCCCTGAGTCTCCAAGCCTCAGATAATACCATTTCGTATTCCTTTCTCACCGAATAGGGTATTCGAAAGCTGTAGTGATTCTCTCCTGCATTATACAAGTGCCGAATCGAAAAACAGATCCGGTTACTGGTGGTTATACCATTATCTGGGGGGATCAAGCGAGTTGTGGCTGAAACAAAATCGCATATGGCAGCTATGAAGGAGAGCGGCTGCGATTATCAAGGTTGCGGACGAGCAGGAAGGGAGAGTCGCAAAAGCTCGATTTCATTGCCTGCGTAGGCCCAATCGCCGCGAACGATAATGCGGGTGAGGCGATCGATAGCCCGGGCATATCCGAAGAGTTGCGGATCCCCGGTGTTGAAAAGGCTGGCTTCGGCATTGGCGGCGATTTGACTGATCTTGCTAAGTTCCTCGGGGGTGAAAATTCCGTCGTCAAATGCATTTTGGAAAGCCTGGACATAATCGTGTGCCTGAATAAATGCTTCCACGCGATTATAGGCTACCTGGCCTGATTGGGGCTGAACATTCATGTAAAACGTTTCACGGAGGTCGATTTGGGTCAGGACCTGTTCCTGCCATGTTCTAATGCTTGATGCGAGATCCATCTCTGTCCAAATTTCGTCGAGGTTGTCGATCGTGTCCATCGTGATTTCGCTGTCCGAATCGATATCGGAAATCAGATCGTCGACCATCATACTCATGGTCTCGAATCGATCTTTTAATTCTATTAATAGGCTGCTCGTTTCCGGGGAAAGCGCTTTGAAGCGATCGTAATAAACCTGGATAGCTTGCTCGAAATTGGATTGTTCCGATTGGATCGTTTGCAGCGCAATAAGCATTTCGCTGCTTTTCTCATCCGTCACCCCGTCGTCTGTAATCGCTGTCCTCATGGCAAGGATTGTGCTTTCGAATATGTCTTCGATTCGCCCTGCAATTACAACAATCAAAGTCGCCAATTCATCTTCGCTTCGATTGGAATATGGATTTATAGGTGTGGCTGTTGATATTGCCGCCGAGGAGGCGATCATCTGCATTGTCGATATTGGGGCTGTTGATGTTTTCGTCGAAGCCGTACAAGCCGACAGGAACGTGAGCAGGATGGCGGTAATTACTGTCGTCGCGATTGTCGCCTTTCGCATAATGTTCCTTCATCCTTCCCGTCATTCCATAACTTTCGTCAAGGGAGATGGTTTCTCCAAAGGTTGGAAAGGATACTTTCTTTAAGGAATTGTACCCAAGGCGGAACGTACTTATTGGAAGGACGTCGATTTGAAAAGGATCATTCACTTCATGTGACTCGTTGAACGGCAGTCCCGGGAGGTTTGTCTATATTAAATTATCAATGTGTCACTCTACAGGAAGCGATGGTCGAAGTGATGTCAGGATTCCGTTAAACTTCCTGTGTCGCTGTCGATGTCGGCGTCCCGGTTTCGGCCATCTGGGTTTTGGTCGTCGTTGCGGTTGCGGTTCCGCTGTCGCTGACGGTGATGAGGACATAAACCTCGTCGCCGAAGAACGTTCCGGCGGATGTGGTCATTCTCCAATTGCCTTGATGGTTGCCAGACTCGTTCGGAGCAGTCATCATGACGGAGAGATCGGTTTCTTCTCCGGGATGGATGGTTTTGTCGAGGGTCAATGCAGCGGCTCCCATCGCATCGCCGTAGGTGAGTTTAAATTGAAATCCGATTTCCCAATCGCAGGAACCCGAGTTACGGACACGCCAGGTCTTGGTAAAGATTTCTCCTGGATTCATCGTCGTGTTGTCGGGGATCGTGACGTCCGACACAAAAGCCAGACGAAAGCAAGAAGCCGTGGGCTGAATCTCTCCGTCTTGTGTGGAGGCTGCATCTGGTGTGTTCGAGGGAACAGATGTGCTTGTAATCGTTGGAGAAGGTGAGGGTGTATCGGTGGGAAAAGCGATTGCCGTTTGCGTCAAGCCGGAGGAGAACGTGGCAACGGCCATGGTTTGAATCTGTTCTGGCGGTGTCGTAGGAGTGGTGTCCTCGTCGCTACTGCCGCATGCGTTGAGTAACATCATATGGAGGACCAAGAGCCCGAAAAGAAAGCACCGTAATGCTATTTTCTTCAACTTTGTTTCTCCTTCGATGAACGATCGCTAGTCCCCGTGAGATAAAACCGATTCTTATCGGAATCAGCATAGAAGTAGAAGTCTGCTTGGGAGACCAAGAGTCTACCGCAGATACAATCGGCCATCAAGTGTCGTGTCTGCCGATCTACGTGAGTTGGTGTATCATCAAGCCCACAAGTGATTGGGAATCCCGCTCCATTTCTGCGGACCACGAAATCAGTCCTTGAAAGATGATCGTCAGCAAATTTGATTTATTGAGATCGAACCGATGATTGACACCAAACTTATTCTGATCGAAGGCGTACCTTGCTCCGGTAAATCCACCACTGCAGAGACTCTGGCGATGGCTATATCGGTTGAGGGAATTCAGGCCAATTGTTATCTCGAGTGGTCCGATGACAATCCGATCGGTATTGGCGAGGAGGATGATCTTGCCGAAATCATCGCCACAACCAGGTCCCGTGAAGCGGACATCTTCCGGCAGTGGGAGTCATTCTCCGAAGACGAAAAGCAGAAAAATGCCATCAACATCATCGAAAGCCGCCTCTGGCAGACACATGGCATGTACCTGTATCTATCAGGTCATTCGGAAGAGGATGTCTTCGAAAGCACCAGCAAGCTGACTTCGATGATCGCTGCGTTAAAACCCGTGCTCATCTATCTGGCGCCAGCAGACATCGAAGAGCTCCATGCACGAGTTGCCAGGGAGAAGAATCAGAAGTGGCGGGAAGCCGGCAAAGAAGGTTCGTGGGAAGAATGGGGGACTCGTATCTACGAACAGCAAGAATGGTTTACCCGACGGTCATTGACCTCAAAGGCAATGGCGCGCTTTTTCGAAGAATGGGCGTCCATCGCTGATAGGCTTTTTGAAGAATTCCCCTTCCGGAAAATCAAAATCGAGGATCCACAAACGGATTGGGAACGGACGATGGATCTAATCAGGGACTTTATCGGGATAAATGGCGATTGAATGCAAGGAAGGTATAGATAGATTGGATATTCACCGTGTTTCTTGCTGCCTCTTTAATCCACATGGTTGAAGAATATGTCTACCCAGGTGGTTTTACGGAATTCATGAAGCGTTTCAATCCCAAATTCGCGCCTTTCATTTCGTTACCAGTTGTGATTGCGATCAATGGTCTCCAAGTGCTGGCGTGCATCTCTGCTATCGTGGTTGGCCGAAGTAGTCTTGCTTTCAGCATGTCGGTGGCCAGCTTGCTATTTATCAATGGCTTGATTCATGTTGGTGGATGCATTAGGTCGAAGGGATATGTTCCAGGTGTGATTACAGGAATGTTCCTGTATATCCCACTTTCAAGTTTTGCGTATTTCTACTACCTCGATTCAGGTGAAATGGCTTTGCAGAGCCTGTTTGTGTCAGTAGTTCTGGGTTTGTTTTATCAAACGTTTCCACCGGGATATTTTATGGCTGGAAAGGCTTTGGAAAAAGGTGCGGCAGGGTAACAAGTATCAAATAATTACGGTCGGACAACGAATGTGAATTAAAACATGTTTGAACTATCCGAGAGAATGGAAACGGAAAGACTACTGCTGCGCGCCTATCAAGTGGGAGATGGCCCCATGATATTCGCTGCCAGCCTGCGAAATCGGGATCATCTATCTACATTCGAATCTGAAAACGTGTTGATGAGTCTGAAAGACGAAGAACATGCAGAGGTGGTCGTCAGAGAATTATGGGAGAAATGGAATGCGCGAGAGTGTTATTTCATTGGTCTCTTTGAGAAAACGACCAACGAATGGGTTGGGCAGGTTTATGTGGGAGCGACGGATTGGGAATTGCTTGAATTCACTATTGGATATGTGGCTGATGTCAATCACGAAGGGAAGGGGTATGTGTCCGAAGCCGTCCAGCGTGTTTTGAAAATGCTCTTCGAAGATGCCGGAGCCCACCGAGTTCGCAGCGAGTGTGACGAGAACAACATACGCAGCGTGCGTTTACTCGAGCGTTGCGGGTTCCGAAAGGAAGCGCATTTGCGCGAGAACAAGCGATACACAGACGGGAGCTACCATGGGGATTATCTGTACGCGATGTTGAGTCGGGAGTATTTCAATCTAAATTCCTAGTTGTGGTTTATATTTTCGCTTGATGCTTGACAATCGCTTTGATCGACAAACCGGATTGCATGAGATCAATGGATTGGTAGATCGTTAACCGGATAGAGAGGGTGGATCAGTATGATTGAAATTGTCCGTGAGTATGTGGTCAAGGAACAATTTCGAGGTCAATTTGAATTGGCCTTTGGCCCGGGTGGCTCGTGGAGTGAGGTGTTTGCACGCGCTCCCGGTTTCCGCGGCACCACATTGCTGCGCGACGAGAAGAATCCGAGACGATATCTAGCGATCGATCTATGGGGCTCAGAAGCCCATCGCGCCCAGTGTTTAATCGATGAAGAGTCTGAATATGTGACGCTGGAGGCGAGTTTTGCCGATTGGAGCGAGTCGATGGTAGAGCTGGGAACGTTCCGGGTGTTGGCGGAGGGGACGGTACGGCCACGAGGTCGCGGACGACGAGGGCGTGACTAACCGGTAACGAAATCCCGAGCGGGAATCTCTGATTGGATATTATGTTTCAAACGGATGGATCACGGCGAAACAAATTGGTCTTCTGCCAGCGGTATGAATTTTGGGCGCTCATAGGGAGTTTCATTGGGGTGGTGAAGCGCTACCCAGGTTGTTCCTTCAAAGTCGCGGAAGGTCATGCAGTGTCCGCCGTCGTCACTGTATAAAGGCTTTGCATCCTGCAGCCATGGACCTTGCAATTGCCCAGATGCGGAGCGGGCTACGCCGACGGTGTAGCCTCCCTCGCTGTGGCTGGACCACAATAAAATCAATTCACCGCCCGGCAGGCGATGCATCCAGGGCCCATCGGTCACATATCCCTTCCTGCCCTTGGAATCGATCTCTCGCACCCAGGGAGCCTGCGAAGCATGGAACAATAGGATTGGGCTTCCTGCGGCGGAGGTGAGGTTTTTATTCAAGGGGATGGCGCAGATCTCCCCATCGCCTACCTGTACCCACTCGTGGCAGAATACCATCCAGGGATCTCCCGCGGCGTTCTCAAAAAAGGTGCCGTCAAGACATTCCCAATCCGGTGGGGTGAGCGGCTTACTGCTCAGCGGAATGAAAGGGCCTTTTGGAGAATCTGCGATAAGGATTTGCGTCCCTCGGCGTACGCCTTCGGCCTTGAAGCTGGCGAACATATAATATTTTCCCTGATAGACATGGACCTCTGGCGCCCAGAAATTCCGGTCGGCCCAAAAGTCGGCGGATGGGCGAAAGACCGGTAAGGGGCCATTCCAGTTAATCAAGTCAGCGCTGGTGAAGCAATCAAAGCCCACGGCAGAATCGCTCCAAGTAAATTCTCCCATTGTGCCGTACATGTAATAGAGTTTCTCGGAAGGTAGTGGCAGGACAAACGGATCGCGGATGTGAATATCATTGAGTTTTTTCATTCTAGGTAAGCTCCATTTCAAATCTCTTCCCTTTTGGCAGGGACATCTTCCAGGGCACTAGAAAAATTATAGTTTCCAGCCACAACGCGAAGCACTGCCGCATGGTCATCCATTTGCAGAATGGTCACTCCGGCCGCATTTTCCAGTTGCAGTCCGCCCTCCGTTACAAGCGATAGGTCTTTTGCAGGGATGTATAAGGTGGCGGTGGTATTTGCGGGGACATTCACCTGCCAAGCAAAGCGGCCGTTTTCCTGTGTCCAGGAACTTCGAATCCTGCCGTACATCGAATCCAACTCGGCAGTGGCGTGGGTCAGACCACCTCCGGGGCGTGGATGCATGACGATGTGTTTATAGCCGGGTTGAGACGGATCAAAGTCGATTCCACCGATCACCGTATACATCCATGCGCCAATCGCGCCGTAAGAATAATGGTTGAAGGAATTCATCTTCGGGTCCTGGAAACCTTTATCGTGTGTCCAGCCATCCCAGCGTTCCCAGATCGTTGTTCCTCCCTGCGTTACGGAATAGAGCCAGGAAGGCCAGGTTGTTTGTTGGAGTAATGCGTAGGCGACATCCAGATGTCCTGTTTTACTCAAAACCCAGTTGATATACGGCGTGCCGACAAAACCTGTGCTCAAATGATTGTCCTGCTCTTGAATGCTGCGTATCAGTTCGTTTATCGCCATAGGTCGGAGATCTTCTGGCAACAGATCGAATTCCAAAGCAAGCACATACGATGTTTGTGTGGCTCCCTCGATCGTTCCATCCGCATTCACAAATCGCCTGATAAACGCCTCACGAGCTTCATTGAACAAACCATCATAATAAGCTGCGTTGTCCTCTTTCGATAAAGTGCGGGCAATCTTTGCCAGCAAGTGTGAACTGTGTGCAAAGAATGCTGTCCCGATCAATTCCTTGGATGTTGCACCCTCGCGTCCTTCACTGCCGTCCAATGCAAGCCAGTCGCCAAAACCATGCCAACCTGTATAGTCTGCGTAACAGCGGGTTCCATCTCTGCTGGTTTGTGAAAGGAACTCAATGAAATGCTGCATGGACGTGTAATGCTCTTCGAGTAGGCGGACATCTCCGTAAGACAGGTAAACCGTCCAGGAGATGATCACACCGGCATCCGCCCAGGCGGGTCCGCCATCTTTTTGAAATGAATCAGGGATGGTGGGGGCGACCGGTGGGAAAGCGCCATCGTGAGATTGGGCATCCTCCAGGTCACGCATCCATTTTGTGAAAAATCCGGCCACATTCATGTTGAATGCTGCCGTGCGGGCAAATACCTGGGCATCTCCCGTCCACCCCATGCGCTCATCTCGTTGAGGACAATCTGTCGGGATGTCTACAAAGTTGCCTTTTTGTCCCCATACAATGTTTTGCTGTAATTGGTTGATCAATGGTTCGGAACATTCAAATGATCCAATCGTAGGAATTTCTGAGTGGATGACGATCCCGGTGATGGTTTCCTCGGTTGGCGCTTCGGGGAGCCCCTGCACTTCGACATAGCGGAAACCATGGAAGGTGAATCGAGGTTCCCAGATTTCCTCGCCATCTCCCTTCAATGTGTAATGGTCGGTGCTGCGGGCAGTACGCAGGTTTGCGGTGTACACAGTTCCATCAGGATTGAGTGCTTCTGCGTAGCGAAGCGTTATGGTCGTTCCCTTCTCACCTTGAACCGCTAACCGCACCCATCCGACCATATTCTGCCCCATATCAAAAACCCATCTCGGCTGCAGAGCAGGGATTTTATGGATCGAGACAGGTCGCAGTTCCTCCTGACGTTGGACGGCCGGTCCGTTTGTGGCGACCAGATCAACATCTTGGTCTTTGAAGACCTCTACAGGCCACCAGGTTTCATCGTTGAAGCCGGCATTTGACCAACCGATCCATTCCCGACGGGCGTCGTAACTCTCTCCCATCAACATGTCCGCTTCGAGAATGGGACCCTGGGCCACCTTCCAGCTCTGATCGGTAACGATGATCTCTTTGCTCCCATCCGAATAAACAACCACAATCTGTGCCAGGAGCTGAGTGCGGTCTGCATAATGCTGACGACCCAGCCAGGCGATATGTCCCACGCCCCATCCATCGCCAAGGATTGCAGCGAACGCATTTTCTCCGGTTCGCAGCAGTTCGCTGACATCGTAAACCTGATATTGAATGCGCTTGAAATAATCGGTCCAGCCCGGGGTGAGGAGCCGATCACCAACACGCACTCCATTCAGGTGGCATTCGTAAATACCGATCGCAGTTGCGTACAACTGGGCAGAAACGATCGGTTTCCCAAGTGTGAATTCTTTGCGCAGATAGGGGGCGGGGCTTGATGTTCGTGGGCCACCCCAAAATGGTGCCGCGATCCACTGCGCTTCCCAATCGGATTTTTCGAGAAGGCCCATTTCCCACCAGGCTGAGGGACTCTCGACTTCTCTATTGGACTCGTCCCACACCCGGACTCTCCAGTAAACACGTTGACCAGAAACGAGTGTCGGGCCATCATACGGGACATGAATGGATTGATCGGATCCGATCTTGCTGCTGTCCCATAAAAGCTTGAGGCCATCTTCCAGGTTTGCTTCATTTGAAGCGACAAGGATCTGGTAGGCCGTCTGGCGTGCGCCCCGTTTGTTGCTTTGCATTTGCCAGCTCAGACGCGGGCGGAGCACATCAATTCCAAGTGGATTTTTATTGTATTCACAAGTCAGGTGGGAAATCGTTGTCATGGTAATATATGGCAATTCCTTTTAGGGTCACTTGTATTGCTTGGCATTTCAATGCAATTAAAGGTGTTCATTTCTTTTTAAGGATGATACACAATGTATACTATAACGTGTTGAAAAGACAGTATCGATACTCAACTGCCGTGGAAAATATTATTTTAATATATATTCTCCAATCAATATCAAAATCCTCGAGCAGTTTCCCTGTATAAACCGGGAAGTCATTGCGCATTTGGTCTCATGAAAGGTACACCATGAATCCCATTCCTCTCAAAATTGCTTACATTGGCGGTGGAAGTCGCCTTTGGGCGCGTAAATTAATGATTGACATTGCACTCTGCCCCGATCTCACAGGCGAAGTTGCACTCTATGATATTGACATGGATTCCGCGCGCCTCAACGAACAACTCGGTAATTGGATGCAGTCGCAGGCGGGTGTTGTGTCAAACTGGCAATATCTCGCCGTTCCTACGTTAGAGGAGGCATTGCAGGATGCGGATTTTGTCATTATCTCCATCCAACCTGGCCCATTGGAATTAATGGCGGATGAGATTGGGTTAGCAGAACAATATGGATTCTTTTTCCCGGTTGGGGATACAACCGGTGCGCCCGGTCTGATCCGTGGGCTTCGGTCTGTTCCGATTTTCAAGGAGTTTGCGGAAGCAATAGCGGCAATCTGTCCGAAGGCCTGGGTGATTAATTACTCCAACCCGATGAGCGTCTGCACACGGACTCTCACTCGTGTGGCCTCCGGGCTGAAGGTCTTCGGTTGTTGTCATGAGGTATTTGGAACCCAGAAGCTTTTGGCGCAGATTGCAGGGCAATACCTGAACATCGAACCACCCCCTCGAAGCGAGATACAAGTCAATGTGTTGGGGATCAACCACTTCACATGGGTGGATTCCGCAACATTTCAGGGGAACGATCTGCTCGATATGTTGAAACAACATTTGAAACAACCCGGAACCCTGCGTAAATATTCACAGGCTGAGGTCGAAAGCTGGAATGACTGGTTTAAAAGCGCAGAACAGGTCAAGTTCACCCTCTTCCAACGCTATGGTATCCTGGCGGCGGCTGGTGATCGTCACCTCGTGGAATTTTTACCGGGCTTCGTTCGTTCTCCTGAAATCTTATTCGAATGGGGACTTATCCGTACGCCTGTTTCCTGGCGTATCGAACGCTGGAAAAATGCCCCACAAAACACGCGTGACCTGATCAATGGCGTCACGCCCCTTGAGTTGGAACAATCCGGTGAAGAAGGAATTAATATGATCCGGGCGCTTCTCGGCCTGGATGATCTTGTTACGAATGTCAATATGGAAAACATTGGGCAGATATCCAATGCGCCTTTGGGTGCAGTAGTAGAAACCAATGCCCACTTCAGCCGAGGGGACATTCGTCCAATAACCGCAGGCATGCTTCCCGCGGGGATTGCAGCGCTGGTCAATCAACACATTGCCAATCAGGAGCTGATCATCGAATCCGTACTGACGGGGAAACTGGATCTTGCTTTTCAGGCATTCTTCAACGACCCGACCAATCACCTTCCCATCGATGTTTCTTGGGAATTCTTCAATAAGATGTTGAGAGTGAGCCGGAATTATCTGCCATTTACGGCAGATTTGCCCGAATAACCCATAATTTTTACCTATCTAGCGTTTGTCCTGGATATTACCCACATGGGGGGATTTCACGGTGGGATGTTTTAACGTCTTTGTACTGAGGAAGCATATCCACGATCTGGTGGATCACCCATAATCTTGCCTGGATAAAAACCAGGGTGCGGAATTCCCCAAAATAAATTCAATATTGACAAATAACAACAAATTTTATATCATGATTTGACAATTAAATTCAACAATTTTCAACAAAAATCTACAAATGGATGATTCGTGACTACCTACGAGCGTCGCCAGTCCTTGCTAGACTTACTTCGCAAACAACCTGGCTTACGAGTCCCTGAATTAGCAAAATCATTAGGCGTATCTGAGGGGACGATTCGCAATGATTTCAATGCTCTTGAAAACGAACGAAGGCTAAAGCGGGTTCATGGGGGAGCTGTACTACAACAGCAGGATCAATTCCAAAATTTATCCTTCATCAAACGTTATCAACAAAACGCAGCTGCCAAACTTGCCATTGCAGGTGCGGCGGCTGACCTGGTTAACGATGGTGACTCGATCCTGTTGGATGCAAGCAGCACGAACTACTACTTTGCCAAAGTCTTATCCAAACATAACCGTCTGCGGGTGATGACGAATGGGTTTGAGGTAGCCCGGGAGCTGGCTCAAAATACAGCGAACACCGTCATCCTGGTCGGGGGAATCGTGAACAATGAATCTTCATCTGTGACAGGATTATTAAGTGAACACATCATAGAGGATTTACATATTCAAAAGGCATTTCTTTCCTGCAGCGGATTCAGTCTGGAGAGGGGCATGACCGAGGTTCATTTGGCTGAAGCGCAAATCAAGCGAAAGGTTATCGAGTCCTCCCAACAGTTGTTTGCCCTGGTGGATTCCTCCAAGTTTGGCAAGGAAGACCTGACTTCCTTCGCGCGCCCGGAGAAAATCAGCCACCTTTTCACGGATCAGAATTTGTCTTCAGATTGGTTAGAACGGTTACAACAATCAGACATGGCGTTTACGGTTTGCGAGGAAGAAATTGCCTCGTCTGACGGTCGGCCAGAATAGTCACAGAGAGGAGCTTCTTTATGAGCAGGAAGTCCAGAATCATAAAGTCCTTCAAGCGGAACGCCTCCGCCTACATGTTCCTCGCTCCGTGGCTGTTGGGTTTCCTCGTGCTGACAGTTTATCCGATGGCATATTCACTGTGGCTCGGTTTTACAGATTATGACTTCACCATGCCCGATGCGACCCAATGGATCGGTATTGGTAATTATCTGAAAATGTTTGGACCGATGTTCGGACAGTCGGAGTTCATGGCATCCTCTGGTGAACTGATCCGAGCAGACCCTTATTATCTGAAGTCGCTAGCTGTGACGTTTACCTATGTGTTCGTGTCCGTGCCCCTGAAGCTGATCGTTGCCCTCGGCGTGGCAATGCTGCTGAACCAGAAAATTCGGGGGGTATCTTTTTACCGCGCTGCTTACTACATCCCAACACTACTTGGCGGTTCGGTAGCGATCGCGGTTCTATGGAGGAAACTGTTCGAGAAAGACGGACTTGTGAACGTCCTGTTGGGAGTCATTGGCTTCACCGACCTCCCAGGATGGGTAACCAACCCAAAGTACGCACTCTGGACGCTCGTTTTACTGACTGTGTGGCAGTTCGGCTCGTCGATGATTATTTTCCTCGCGGGGCTTAAACAAATCCCGCAGGAATATTATGAATCAGCAAGTGTGGACGGCGCGACCAAAGTGCGCCAGTTCTTCTCCATAACCATACCCTTGCTCTCGCCAGTTATCTTGTTCAACCTTGTAATGCAGATGATTTACGCCTTCCAGGCTTTCACCCAGGCCTACATCATCGGAGGGGGCAGCGGCGGTGTGCTCAACTCAACGCTATTTTATACCCTCCACCTGTATCTTCAGGGATGGACGTACCACGAGATGGGTTATGCCTCGGCGATGGCGTGGGTGCTGTTACTCATAATTGGGTTGTTAACTGCGCTTGTGTTCAGAACATCGGGCTTGTGGGTGTCTTATGGGGTGGGAGAATAAAATGAAAAAAGGTACGCTTCTCCGCCATACGTTCACTCACATATTCATCATTGCCCTTGGGCTCTTAATGATCTACCCCATCGTCTGGATGATTATCAGCTCATTCAAGCCTAACAATATGATCTTTAGCGACCCGGGCATCATACCCAAAGCCGTGACCATTGATAATTACATCTCCGGGTGGAAAGGCTATGCGGGAACATCCTTCGGGAGGTTTTTTACAAACTCGATTCTCATGTGCGCAGGGGCTGTGATCGGAAACCTGATAGCATGCACCATGGCGGCGTACGCTTTCGCTCGGCTTAAATTCGTGGGCAGGGGCTTCTGGTTTGCAGTAATGATGTTAACACTCATGCTTCCGGCTCACGTTACGCTTGTGCCACGCTATATCCTGTTCAACACTTTTGGATGGGTGGGTTCGTACCTCCCAATCATTGTGCCGAAATTCCTGGCGACGGATGCCTTCTTTGTGTTTTTGTTGGTGCAGTTCATGCGGAGCCTTCCGAAAGAGCTTGAAGAAGCGGCGATCATCGACGGGGCCGGGAAGGTCGGTGTTTTCCTCCGGATCATTGTCCCGCTAGCAAGCCCTGCACTGGTAACGGTTGCGCTGTTCACGTTTCTTTGGACGTGGGACGACTTTTTCAATCACCTGCTTTACCTCACAACTCCGGAGACTTTCAGCGTGTCAAGGGCATTGCGAACATTCGTCGGCGACGCAGGCGCAGTCACCAATTGGGGCGGTGCGCTGGCAATGGCTGCATTGTCCATGATTCCTCCCTTTATCTTGTTCTTCTCTCTGCAGAAATACTTTGTAGAAGGGATCTCAACCACAGGCATTAAGGGTTAATCCGATTTCAGGAGGTTAAAAATATGAAATGATGGCAGGAAAAGATTTTCAAGTTAGTCTGATAAAACCATTAAAAATTGGAGGAGGGAAATGAGGAAATTCGTTATATTGATGCTCGTGGTAGTGCTCGCGGCGTTGCTGGTTTCGTGCGGCAAGCAAACAGCAACTCCTGAGGTGAGTGAACCGGAGCCTGAGCCAGAAGTGGCTGAGCCTGAGCCAGAAGTGGCTGAGCCAGTTGAGGAAGAACCTGTAGCCCGCGACGACGGACTCCCGGTATACACGGGCGGTCCCGCCGAGCTGCGCATGGGTTGGTGGGGCAATGATGACCGCGCCGAGAGAACCCTCAAGGTAATCGAATTGTTCGAGGCGGCGTATCCTGAGATCGAAGTCATAGGAGAACCCAATGGCGGTGCCGGCGATCACTTCCAGATTCTCGATACACAGCTTGCAGCCGACAATGCCCCCGACATCATCCAGTTCGGCGGTAACTGGCCTGATTACGTGCAATACCTCGAACCGCTCAATGCCTATCTTGGCGAGGAGTTGCAAATCGATACTGCCGAGCAGTTCGACCAGACTGCGCTTATCCCCGCGACAACGGCCGATGGCAATCTTGTCTGCGTAAGCCTTGGCACGAACACTCTTGTCCTCGCCTACAACAAGACGATGATCGAGGCGGCGGGGGTTGCCCTCCCGGCGGATAACATGACCTGGGACGAGCTTCTTGCTTACGGCAGGGAACTTAAAGCGAATCTCCCCGAGGGAGTCTTTCCTTTCGTGGACAACAGCACGAACCAGGCGAACTACCTCTCCTATTTCTACCGGCAAGAGGGTACACCGCTCTGGACTTCCGATGAAGGCGGCAAATCCTACGCAACGGTTGAGTCCGGCATGTTGTGGCTTCAGATGTGGGCGGATATGCGTGACGAAGGGCTGATCCCCGACGCGGACACCACCGCAACCTACACCGAAAACGGTGCTGACTCCTCTGCGCTCGTGGCTGGCAAGGCGGTAATCGGTTTGATTTGGAGCAACCAGGGGGCAGCCTATCAGGCGGCCATGACCGACGAACTCGGCATGACCACGCTCCCCAAGGGAGGCGAAGATTCATACGCCATCCAGATGAGCCAATACTTGGGGATGTATGTGGACAGCCAGAACAAGGAAGCAGCGGCACTGTTCATCAACTTCTTCGTTACCAGCCCTGCTGCAGGCGCGATACTCGAAACCAACAGAGGCGTGCCTTCCTCGCCGGTCGTCCGTCAGGCAATCTCCGGCCAATCCTCGGCGACTGACGCGGCTGTTTACAGGGTCTACGACGCTGTAGCCGACCGCACGATCCCGCAGGACCCGAACCTCCCGAACGACCAGGAGTTTGTGAATGAACTGGAGCTGGTTGGTCAGTCGGTTGCTTATGGCGTTTCCACAGTTGAAGAAGCCGCTGATGCCTTGCAAGCATTGATCGAACGTCTCGCGGTCAAGTGACGATAAGGTATCTCGATGAAATAAAGGCACGGGGTCGAAAGACCCCGCGCCTTTACTTTTCTCGACCCAGCCGTAGATGTAGTAGTCAGACTTTGAACTCGTCTTGGGTCTTATATGCCTTCCACAACGGACCCATGTCCTGATGGGCAACATATATTTGAGATAATAGCAAATACAAGAGCGTTGAAAGATAGCCCGGCTGCAAATGTTGACCATAATAGTATTGTCAGTATGATTTGTGATGTTGAGGTCTAGCATCTTAAACCGTCAAGGGATTTGATGTGAAATCACTTAATTTTCTAGCCGTAGACTTGGGCGCTGCAAGCGGCCGAACTGTACTTGGAAAGCTGAACAATGGCGAATTAAGCATCACCGAAACGCACCGATTCCCAAATGGGCTTGTTCAGCTACCCGATGGCCTGCACTGGGATATCCTGCGGTTATGGTCAGAGATCAAAGCAGGTATTGCAGCTACGATCAAGGATTGTACGCGGCTTGACAGTTTAGGTGTTGACACCTGGGGAGTAGATTTTGCTTTACTCGAAAAAAATGGTGCCTTGCTGGGCAACCCATACCATTACCGCGATACTCGCACCAATGGCATGATGGACGAAGCCTTTCGTCACATGTCCAGGGAAAAGATTTTTGCAAACACGGGTATCCAATTTTTACAACTCAATACGCTTTACCAGTTGCTGGCAATGGTACTGCTAGAATCTCCTGTATTGGAAATTGCCCAGACCTTCGTCACCATCCCTGATTTGATAAACTATTGGCTTTGCGGTGAAATCACAAACGAGTTCACTAATTCGACGACCACACAATGCATGGATCCTATCAGGCGGGATTGGTCAACGGCTGTCCTGAAGGCATTGGGAATCCCCACACATCTTTTCGGGCCAATAACTGCTCCCGGCACCCAAATAGGGATGCTGCTCCCAGACATTGCTGAAGAGACAGGCGCAGATGGGGTTCAAGTTGTTCTCCCAGCCTGCCATGATACTGGTTCAGCTGTGGTTGCCATACCGGCTCAAAACCAGGATTTTGCCTGGATTAGTTCCGGGACGTGGTCTATCATGGGCGCAGAAGTGAGAGAACCAGCATTGGAACCGAAAGCATTGCAGTGTAATTTTACCAATGAGGGTGGTGTCTTTGGTACCTGGCGCTTGTCCAAGAATATCATGGGACTCTGGTTGATACAGGAATGCCGACGCGAGTGGCAGTGTCAGGGGAAAGATCACTCCTACGATGAAATGACCTGGCTTGCGGCTGAGTCCGAAGCGTTCATGGCAGTGATCGATCCCGACGATGATTCCTTCTTTCATCCTGGTGATATGCCGAAGCGCATCCGAGAATATTGTCGCAATACCGGTCAACGTGTCCCGCGGACGAAAGGAGAAGTCTTGCGGGTGGCGCTGGAAAGCCTGGCGCTCAAATATCGTTGGGTACTCGAGCGGACGGAGGAATTAAGCGGCAAGCAACTTGACCCCATTCATATTATTGGCGGCGGGACAAAGAACCGCCTGCTAAACCAACTTACTGCAGATGCTACCGGTCGTATGGTGGTAACGGGTCCAGTGGAAGCTGCCGCCATCGGTAACGTGTTGATGCAGGCCGTTGGGCTAGGTCTTCTCAGCTCGCTGGCAGAAGCTCGAGAAGTAGTGCGTAATTCATTTGATGTGGAAGAATATCATCCTGGCAATCGAGAAGGCTGGGATGAAGCATATTCCCGTTTTCAGAAAGAGATGCAAAATATTATCTAGAGGTTACCATGACCCCTTCTGAATCAAACATCCTGAGCGCTTATAACCTTGCCGAGGAACGGTATTCTGCGCTTGGTGTGGATACCAAGGAAGTTCTCACACGCCTTGAAAAAATTGCTATCAGCCTGCATTGCTGGCAGGGGGATGATGTCAGTGGTTTTGAGAATCCGCAAGGTGAACTGACCGGCGGCATAGCTGCCACTGGGAATTACCCCGGCAAGGCAAGAACTGCCCCCGAACTGCGGAAAGACCTGGATGTCGTATACAGTTTACTACCTGGTTCGCACCGGCTCAACCTGCATGCCATCTATCTCGAATCGGATACAAGGGTTGAGCGCAATGCGATTGAACCACGCCACTTCACAGCTTGGAAGGATTGGGCCAAGGCGGGCGGTCATGGCATCGATTTCAACCCAACCTGCTTCTCGCATCCCCTCACTGCCGACGGATTCACTCTTTCTCACCGTGATCCGGCCATCCGCCAGTTTTGGGTGGAGCACTGCATCGCCAGTCGAAAGATCGGAGACTGGTTCGGGCGGGAACTGGGGACTCCAGCGGTGACGAATATCTGGATACCCGATGGATTTAAAGACACCCCTGCGGATCGAATCACACCCCGACAGTTGCTGCTCGAATCCCTTGATGCGATTCTGGGTGAGAAATTGTCTCATAATATTGATGCTGTGGAGCCCAAACTCTTCGGCATTGGTTCTGAGAGTTATGTGGTCGGCTCAATGGAATTTTATACGGCGTATGCCCTGAGCCGGAAAATCCTGCTCACGCTTGATTCCGGTCACTATCATCCGACCGAGACCATTGCTGATAAAATTTCTTCTCTGTTGTTATACCTTGAAGGGTTGCTGCTGCACGTCAGCCGTGGAGTGCGTTGGGACAGCGACCATGTAGTCATCTTCAATGATGACCTGCAAGCTATTGCTCAGGAAATTGTCCGTGCAGAAGCATTGGAGCGCGTCCATATTGGGCTGGATTATTTCGATGCAAGCATCAACAGAGTAGCCGCATGGACCATTGGAGCCCGTAATACGCAGCGGGCGTTGCTCAATGCTCTCCTGGAGCCACTGGATATGTTGAAGAACCTCGAAATTGAGGGGGACTTCAGCCAGCGTTTGGCTTTGCAGGAAGAATTGAAAGTCATGCCATCAAGCGCGGTGTGGGATTATTATTGTATGCAGAAAGGAGTTCCAGTCGGTTTGGGATTTATGGATGTGATCAAGAATTACGAGAAGAAGGAACTTGCTAATCGGTGACCGTTCACTTCATAGTGACCGTCACCTTGCACGCTCCATGACTACCATTAAACTCTACGCGAATCTGCGCAACCTCGCAGGATCGAAGGAATTGCTATCCATAACGGGAAAGAGCCTTAGGGATGTCCTCATCGAATTGGAAAAACAGTTTCCCGCTTTGGCTGGTGTCATTCTTGAAAATGGAGTTCTTCGTCAACATAATGTAATTTCGATCAACGGGCATCATGCCACAGACCTGAATACGCCTGTTATCGAAGATGATATGATCGCGATTTTTCCGCCTATCGCAGGCGGTTGGTCTTAGGAAATCTAGATGGCTGGTTGGAACGGGAAAATATTGACGATTGATCTGACAAATCAGACGCATGAGATCTGTCCGTTGGATATGGAAATTGCGCGCCAATTTATCGGTGGACGGGGATTAGGCGTTCGCCTCTTGTGGGATCTCGTGGGGCCGGACGTAGAACCACTTTCTCCCGAAAATGCACTCATCTTCACCACCGGACCCATTACAGGGAGTGGTTCCCAGACAAGCAATCGCTTTAACGTCAGCAGCAAGAGTCCACTAACCGGCACCATCTTACACGCCAATAGTGGCGGTTGGTGGGGTATGCAGTTCAAGCGCACAGGATACGACGCACTGATCGTACGCGGCAAGGCGAAAGCGCCGGTCATCATAGAAATCACAGCACAAGGGGTAGAGATCAAAGACGCCGACCAACTTTGGGGCACGGGCGTGTTCGAAACCACTCAGGCCTTAGGACAAGATCGCAACAACCGCAATGTACTCTGCATTGGCCCCGCCGGCGAGAATCTCGTTCGCATCGCCTCCATCATGAACGACAAGGAACGTGCCCTGGCGCGCGGTGGACCTGGCGCGGTGATGGGCAGCAAGATGTTGAAGGCGATCGTGGTTGAAGGCGATCAGAAGAACAAACCGGCAGATCAAGATCTGTTCAAATTCATGTTGTATGAAACGGGCAAACTGCTGAAAGCGAGCCCGCTAACATCACAAGCCTTGCCCGAGTTCGGCACAGCTGTTGTGATGAATGTCATCAACGAAATCGGCGCGCTGCCCACCCGTAATTTCCAGCAATCCCAGTTTGACCAAGCCGAAAAAATCAGCGGCGAGGAGATCACTGACACCATCTTGGTGAAGAATCAGGCGTGCTGGGCCTGTCCCATATCCTGCACCCGCATCACTAAAACGAAAAGTGACAAGCAGGGCGAAGGACCAGAATACGAATCCGCATGGGCGTTTGGCGCACAATGTGGTATCGACGATCTGGACACCATCACCGAAGCCAATTTCCTGTGTAATGACATGGGATTGGACACAATTTCGATGGGCAATACGATTGGCTGTGCCATGGAATTGACTGAAAAGGGCTTGATGGAAGCCGAATTGGATTTCGGACAAGCGGATAAGTTGCTCGATCTGATTCACGACACAGCTCATCGGCGGGGCATCGGGGCTGAAATGGCGGAAGGCAGCTATCGTATGGCCGAGAAATTCGGCGCGCCGGAACTATCTATGAGTGTAAAGAAGCTGGAAATGCCTGCCTATGACCCACGCGGCATGCAGGGGCAAGGGCTGGTTTTTGCCACCGGCAATCGGGGCGCCTGTCACGAGGAGGGAAACATGTTAGGCCCGGAGGTGCTGGCCTTACCGCGTTTAATTGACCGGTTTGCCACACAGGGCAAGGCGGGCATTGTGTCCGTACATCAAGATTCAGCCGCGGTGATTGATAGCTTGATTTATTGCAAGTTTGCCAACCTGGCAGTGGCGGAGGAGTTTTTCGCCCGCGCGCTGTCAGCCGTCACCGGTGAGCATTTCACCGCGGATGATCTGATGATGGTCGGTGAACGAATCTGGACTTTGGAGCGACTCTTCAACATACGTGAAGGTTTTACGAAGGCAGATGACACACTTCCGGATCGCATGCTGAGCGAACCGGTTCCGGATGGCCCGAGTGAAGGTTGTACCGTAAAGCTGGCTCCGATGCTGGAGGAGTATTATGCATTTCGGGGATGGGATGAAAATGGCGTTCCGAGATCCGAGAAGTTGAAGGAACTTTCTTTAGAATTCGCGATCGAGGCGGAAGATGATTGATGAAAAACTCTACGAAGAATTCCGAGACATCGGACGCGACATATTTCTGACCGGTTTAACCAGTTCGCACGGCGGAAACATGAGCGTGCGTGTGGGCGACAAGATTATCATCAAGCGGCGCGGGGCACAGTTCGGACGGCTAAAGCCAACCGACTTTGTTAAGACCCGCTTTCAAGGTAAGGACAGCGGCATCGTGCGTGCCAGCACCGAATTGATCGTTCATCGCGCCATTTATGAAAAGACTTCGGCGTTGGCAATTATCCATGCGCATCCGCGCACCGCCATAACACTCAGCCTGAGTCGGGACGAGATCATTCCCATCGATAACGAAGGGTCATACTTTTTCCGCAAGATCCCGGTCGTGACGGTGGAGCTGGCATCCGGCTCTACCGAGTTGGCTGAAGCGGTATCTGAAGCATTGCGCGGCTATAAGATCGTCATGCAGCGCGGGCACGGCTGTTTTGCCGTCGGTCAAACGCTGGAAGAGGCATATCACTGGGTCTCGGCACTGGAAGAGGTATGCGACATCATTCTGGAGGCCAGCCTGCTGGGCGAGGAAATGATCGAGTATCGCAAGCACAGCGAATCGTACGAAAAATGGTAATGCATGATTCCCCCAAAGGTAAGCGGGCGTCTTTGTTTGTAACCTGTATGGTGGACATGCTCTACCCGGAAACCGGCTGGGCGGTGGTGGACGTACTCGAGCATCTTGGTATCACAGTGGATTTTCCACCGAAGCAAACTTGTTGTGGTCAGCCGGCGTTCAATGCCGGAGATCGAACCTCTGCCAAGCAGGTGGCGATCCAATTCCTCAAGGCTTTCAAAGATGCGGAAGCGATCGTCACGCCTTCTGGCTCGTGTGCGGCCATGGTGCGCCACGAGTACCCAATCCTGTTTGCAGACGATCCCCAATGGTTCGATGAAGCAAAGCGCCTGGCCGCCATCACCTGGGAATTTACGGAATACTTGGTCGGGGGTTTGGGAATCAGTGATCTGCAGCTGCGACTGCCGAAGCGGCGTTCCTTCGCCTTCCACGACGCCTGTCATGGTTTACGCATGCTCGGCTTGGGCGCTGCGGCGCGCACTCTGTTGAAAAACATGGACAATGCAGTCGTAGAGGAGCTTGAAGAAAGCGACGTTTGCTGCGGTTTCGGCGGAGTCTTCAGTGTCAAGATGGCTGACGTAAGCGGGGCGATGCTCAAGCGTAAAATTAACGGCATCCAGGAGTGCTCTGCAGAGACGATTGTTACCGGCGATGTAAGTTGTATGACCCACATGAACGGAGGCCTCGCACGCACACCATCCCCCAAGCGCGTGCGGCATATCGCCGATGTGCTGGCAGACGGTCTGCCAGACAAACCCTCATGAAAGTCACTTCCAACGACTTCACCTCCACCGCGAAGTTGTCCTTGATGGACGACGAAATGCGTCGTTCGGTCAAACAGGCGACGACGACGGCCTATCAGAAACGTATTGACTTAATGTTTGAAGCCGGGCACGCGCACGGGGAGGCGCTGCGTCAGCGAGCTGCGCAAGCAAAACGTCGTGCGCTACAGCGCCTGCCTGATTTGTTGGATCAGGCCGAGGCCAAGCTGACGGCGAATGGAGCTCACGTCTTGTGGGCCTCGGACGGAGAGAAAGTCAACCAACTGGTATTGGAGATTATTACCCGGCATGCAGTGACATCCGTCGTTAAAGGCAAGAGTATGGTCAGTGAAGAGGTTGGATTGAACGAGGCGCTCGAGGACCACGGGATTGAAGTCATAGAAACCGATCTGGGCGAATACATCCTCCAACTCGCAGACGAACCCCCCAGCCACATCGTCATACCGGTCATCCACAAGTCATTAACGAGTATTCGCGACCTTTTCATTGAGAAATTGAACATGACACCTACGGATGATGGCCATGAAATGGCGCAATTCGCGCGCCGGGTATTGCGAGAAAAATTTCTAACCGCGGATATGGGTATCACCGGAGGCAACTTCATCGTCTCCGAAACGGGGAGTATCTGCCTGGTCACGAACGAGGGAAATGGCCGCATGGTTACCAGCTTGCCTCGCGTGCACGTGGCCCTCGTCGGGATCGAAAAAATGGTGGCAACTCTCGAAGATTTTGCCATTCTGACCCAGGTGCTGCCGCGCAGCGCGACAGGGCAATCCATGCCGGTCTACACCCACATGTATAATGGTCCTCGAAAAGCGGGGGAACCGGATGGCCCGGATGAAATGTATGTCATCCTTGTCGACAACGGTCGCAGCGCGATATTCAACTCGGGGTATGCACAAATTCTCACCTGTATCCGTTGCGGAGCCTGCATGAATGCGTGTCCGGTTTATCAGGCAACTGGCGGTCACGCATACGGCTGGGTGTATCCCGGTCCACTGGGCGCTGTACTCACGCCTCTACTCGTCGGGTTGGAACGCGCTCGCCCATTACCTCACGCCAGCAGTTTGTGTGGCGCCTGCAAACAGGTCTGCCCGGTTGACATCGATCTGCCGCAGATGCTGCTCGACCTACGACACGATCTGTATCACCGGAGAGCGGTGGATCCAATTTTGAAATGGGGATTGAAGCTGTGGGCGTTTGGCAACAGATTCCCTGCACTTTTTGAATTTGGGGGTAGGATAGCGCGCTTACTCACAGGCGACCGATCCCTGAAACGTTTGCCGGGATTTCTCTCGCGGTGGACGAACTACCGTGATTTTCCTCCCTTTGCGAGGGAATCTTTCCGCCGGCAGTGGCGCGAACGGCGAGGAGATTGAATGCGTAAAAATCGGGACGAGATTATGAGCCGCCTGGATGCCGCCCATCCTCCGTTGGGAGCCATCGAAGGGGGTTTGGAACGGCTGTCCGTGGTCCCCATGGAACACTTGTCTCCGCAACAGACGGTAGACCGTTTTAAGGAACAAGCGAGGCTGCTTAGCAGTAGCGTGTATGTGCCCGCATCTGCGGACGAGGCGATCCGCCTCGTCATGGATCTGCTCGGGGATGACAACCGCGTCATGAGTTGGGCGTTCGAGCATATTCCATTGCCGGGATTAGAGGCGGCTTTTAGAACGAACAGCATTCGGGTCGTTTCAGCCAGAGATGAAACCATTCGGGTGGGAATAACCGGTGCGGACGCTGCGCTGGCTTCCACGGGCAGTCTCGTCCTGCTGACTGGCGAAGGCAAACCCCGCCTCGCCTCCCTGTTGCCAAAGGTACATATGGCCATCATCCGCCAAGATCAAATCCTGGCCGATCTGGAAACTTGGGTGGCTACGCTGCATGAGCAGGGATTGGACGCGTTTCAAAATACGGCCAGCGCAATGATTATCAGTGGTCCCAGCCGAACTGCGGATATCGCCATGCAATTAATTCTGGGTATGCATGGACCGGGGGAGTTGCATATCATCATTCTAGAACCTACGCATTTGTGATTTGTTTTTATGTGTTAGATGGAAAATCGAGGAGAGAATAAACGATATCCATACCAATTCCAGTACAGCTTCACCTCAACCTGGCGCCATTTCGCCCTACCTTTCCACGATGACCTTTATCATCAGTATTGTGAAAATTCGAGTTTCTGTGGTTTTTTCTTGCTGATTGTCTTGCCCGGATGAGGTTATTTCATCCCCACAGATTTTCCTCTACACGCTGAAAACCTCGCTGAGCGCTGGCTATCAATATATGGATCTTGGTTGCATAAAGAAACCCGATCGTGAATCGATCGGGTTTCTTTTCATTGAAGCACCCCTGCGGCGACTCGAACGCCGGCATCTGCCTCCGGAGGGCAGCGCTCTATCCACTGAGCTACAGGGGCTTACCTGTCTCCGATTGTATCCCAAGCATCGGCTGCCTTCAAGCGGAATTGCTGCTTGACCGTTATATTCCGATCTGCTATCATGGAGCTACCGACCGGTCGGTAGTTTCTCGATATGCACAGGAACGACATCATCCAGGCGGCTGCCCAGATCTTCCGTCAGAAAGGCTACCACGCCGCTTCGATGCAGGACATCGCCGACGCCGTTAACCTCCAGAAAGCCAGCCTCTATCATCACGTCGAGAGTAAACAGGACATCCTGCTTTCGATCTTCGATCAGGTCCTGGATCTGGTCATTGATGATTTGGAGCAGGTCGTGCAGTCCGATTTGTCCCCCGATCGGAAGCTACGGCAGGCGATGCAGGTCTATGTAGAGCGGCTCGCCAAAGACACCGATTTGGCCGCCGTGCTTTTGTTCGATTATCGCAGTCTCGATCCCTCCTTGCGCTCGCGACAGAACGCACGTCGGGACGCGTATGAAGATCTCTGGCGCCAGATCGTGCGGGAGGGGATTGAAACAGGGATTTTCCGCCAGGTCGATGAGGCAGTAACGGTTTTCGCCTTGCTGGGGATTCAAAATTGGATGATGACCTGGTTCCATGAGGATGGGCGGTTGAGCGCCGCTGCAATCGCCGATCAATTCAGTGATCTGATACTCGACGGTTTGCAGGCTGCGTAAGGAAAATTTCAGATATGGCAAGCGAGATCGAAGCACTGCACACAAATGGTGGTGGGCGGATTTACCGCATCCCCTTGGATCTGTTTCCATTCTTGAAGGGCTATGCCCATCTCGTTATTGCCGATGACGTCGTCGCATTGGTTGATGTCGGATCGGGTTTCATGGATTCGAATGAACAGCTGGCGGAAAGCTTCGCGCAAATCCGTTCGCAGTTCGACGAAGACGTGCAATGGGAGAGCCTTACCCATATCCTCATCACGCACGGTCACATCGATCATTTCGGGGGACTGCATTTTGTACGCCAACACACGCAGGCACCCATCGGAATCCATCACCTGGACGCGAAAGTGTTGATGCATTACGAAGAACGTGTGGCGCTCATGGCCAAACGGCTGGGTCAATACCTCATCGAAGCTGGTATCAGCGATGCCTATCGCCAAGAACTGATGAACACCTACCTGATCAATAAACAGCTTTTCTCTTCACTGCCTCCAGACTTCAACTACTTCGAAGTTGATATGAATATCGGGCGATTGGAGATACTGCACGTTCCAGGGCATTGTCCAGGACAGATCATCATCCGTCTCGACGACGTGCTGCTGTCCGGGGACCACATCCTGCCCGAAATAACCCCGCATCAAGCACCGGAGCGGTTGAGTTTGAATATGGGGTTGGGGCATTACCTGGACTCGCTTGAGAAGACACGGCGATGGGATAATGGTGTCCAGCGCGTCATTGGGGGCCACGGCGAGCCAATGCACGACCTTCATCAACGCATCGATGAAATCGAAGACTCCCATCGAGATCGCCTGGGGGAAATCCTCGACTACCTGGATGAGTCAAAGACCCTGGCCGAGATCTCCGGCGCGCTTTTCCCGGATGTCGAAGGATATGACAAGTTGTTGGCCGTTGAAGAAGCAGGCGCGCACGTAGAGTATTTGGCGCAGCTTGGGTATGTGTACATCGAAAATATCGAAGATCTTGATTCAGAATCGATCACACCTTTTCGTTATCGGAAAGCCGACGGATTGGATGTCACATGGTTCCCATTTGGCCAGAGGTTTCACGGGGAAAGGCTGATATCTGGGACGAAATGAAAGGGTTGGAAGGGCGGCGAGTGCCCGTAGAAGGAGGGACCTATGTATTCATTTGAACCGACCGAAGAACAACGCATGCTCATCGATGCCGTTCATCGCTATGCCGAGAAGGATTTACAACCTGCTGCGCGAGATGCCGAGGAGGAAAACGCACTTCCTGCCAATTTGATCGAAAAAGGTTGGGAGCTGGGTGTGCTGCAGGCGAGCATCCCCGAGGCGTATGGTGGCTTTGGGGAGCACTCGACCGTAACCGGTGTGCTCGCCGCCGAGGAGATGGCCTGGGGAGATTTGGCTGCCTCCCTGGCTGTGATGGCCCCCGCCGCGTTTGTGCTGCCCATCCTCTTCGGCGGAACCGAGGCGCAGAAAGAGACGTGGATTCCACCTGTGATCGAAGCCGAGTGGAAACCTTTCGTAGCTGCGTTCATCGAGCCCGATTTCGATTTCACACCAATGGAGATGCGTACTTTGGCGAATAAGGGAAAGACGGGATACTCGCTCAATGGTGTGAAGGCCTACGTTCCTTATGCCGATCAAGCGCAAGCCTTCCTTGTTTTCGCCAATCTGGAACACAAAACCGAGGCATTTATCCTCCCCGCCGATACCAAGGGCATCACTGTCGGTGAGCGGGAGAAATTGCTGGGTGTCCAGGCGCTGCCGCTGTTCCGCCTTGCGTTGGACGATGTGCTCGTACCGCTGGAAGCAAGGGTCGGCGGCGAAGAGGGAGCGGACATGAGCCGCAGTATTGCCAGCGCGCAGGTGACGGTTGCCGCCATGGCCGTGGGCATGAGTCGGGCGGCGTTGGAATATACCATTCCTTATGCCAAGGAACGCGAGGTCTGGGGCAAGCCCATCGCGCAGAAACAATCGATTGCTTTCATGCTGGCCGAAATGGCGATCGAGATCGAAGCGATACGCATGCAGGTCTGGGAAGCGGCCTGGAAATTGGATCACGACAAGGAAGATGCTGCGAAATCCGCATACCTTGGACTCACCGGTGCATCGGACATGGCCATGCGGGTCACGGACTGTGCCGTTCAGGTGCTTGGTGGACATGGCTACATCCGCGAGCATCCCGTCGAACTCTGGATGCGTAATGGACGCGGGATACCGGTTTTCGCCGGTCTCGCCATGGTCTGACGACGATCGAGAAGGGAGCGACTACGATGATAAGTTTTGAAATGCCCGAAAAAATCGAACATGCCGTCGTGCTTGCCGAGACCATCGCCGAGAATATGATGCGTCCCGTCTCGCGGCAGTTTGACGAGAACGAACACGAAATTCCCTGGGATTACATCGAGTTCATGCACACCTCACTCAAGGCCATGGGCGGTGGTGGTTTGACGCCCAGTGGAGAGAAGAAGAAGAAAGAAGGACCGCGAATCTCGTTCCAGCGCATGGCCTTCCAGACCGAGGTGCTTTCCTGGGGTGATGTGGGTATGTGGCTGTGCACACCGGGCGGTGGTCTGGGCGCAGCCGCGGTGAACGCCGCCGGAACGGATGAGCAGAAGGCACGTTTCCTGGCGCGTCACCGAGGTGAGAAACCCGTTTTCGATGCCTTTGCGCTCACTGAGCCTCATGCCGGGTCAGCCATGCCGGCCGAAGTGCGAACGACGGCTGTCAAGGATGGCGAGGAATGGGTCCTGAATGGTGAGAAGATCTTCGTCACCGCGGGGAATAAAGCCCTCGTGGATTCGGAAGGTTTCGTGGTCATCTGGGCCACGATCGATCTCGAAGCCGGACGTGCAGGTGTGCGGCCCTTCGTCGTCGAAGCCGGGACGCCCGGATGCAAGGTCACCAAACTCGAACACAAGCTGGGAATCCGCGCCAGCGACACGGTCTCGATCATTCTCGAGGATTGCCGCATTCCTTCCGAGAACATCCTGGGCAGTCCGGAAGTGGTGAAAAAGAAGGACAAGAAGGGCTTCAAAGGCGCCATGGCAACGTTCGACGCCACACGGCCAGTTGTGGCTGCTTCTGCATTGGGAATCGCCCGGGCCACACTCGAAAAACTCAAGGAGCTTCTAGCAGAACGCGGCGTGGAGATTCGATACGGATTACCGCGCAGCCGCATGACCAACATCGAGCGTGAGATCGTCGACATGGAGGTCATGCTGCGTTCAGCCTGGCTGTTAACACTAAAAGCAATGTGGCAGATGGATGAAAAGAAACCCAACACGCTGGCGGCCTCCATGTCGAAGGTGCGCGCGGGGGATGTGGTGGTGAAGATCACGCAACGGGCGATCGAGCTGCTGGGTCCGTTGGGGTATACACGCGAGTTTCTTTTAGAGAAATGGTTCCGCGATGCCAAGATCAACGATCTCTACGAGGGCACAGGTCAGATCAACCGCCTGATCGTCGCCCGACAGATCTTGGGATACACGCGTCATGAATTAAGTTAGGCGGTGGACTTGGGACGCAACTTGATCGAATTGGACAGGTTGCGAAACAGATGTGGTTTTCCTGTTTGATGGGATCTCATGGTTTGGATCCCCCATGAGAGGAGTGGATTCTATGGGCTATCGAATACAGAAAGCGGCCGTGATCGGATCAGGGACGATGGGCGGCAGTATCGCTGCGCTCTTCGCCGGTTTGGGGATTCCGACATTACTGCTGGACATCGTACCTAGAGAATTGACGGATGCGGAGCAGACAGCGGGCTTGACATTGGACGACAAACCCGTGCGCAATCGCATTGTGGAAAACGGTTGGAAAGCGGTGACCAGGAGCCGCCCGCCTGCGGTATTGAGTGAAATTTCCAAGGAACGCATCTCGCTGGGCAACCTGGATGACGATTTCG